>ERZ857969.19-NODE-19-length-236724-cov-5.870473_pt1 | contig 236724 bp, 192 predicted proteins | sample MGYA00519864_ERZ857969 | MGnify/ENA primary metagenome ERZ857969 (study PRJEB31778, sample SAMEA3449382) | human gut metagenome | biome: human gut; feature: human-associated habitat; material: faeces | place: United Kingdom | collected 2010/2012 ...
AGTTCTCAACTTTTGCTTTGGAAGCGTTGTATACAACGAAATCCGGCTCGAAGTTCTCAAGCTCCTCAGCGGTTGGCTTGATGAACATGTTGGTAACAAAGTGTGCCTGCCAAGCTACCTCAACGATGAAACGGATAGCCATACGGGTATCTTTGTTTGCACCGCAGAATGCATCAACTACGAAAAGTCTCTTGTTGGAGAGCTCTTTGATAGCGATGTCCTTTACTGCATTCCAGGCTTCCTGGGTAGCCGGGTGGTTATCATTCTTATACTCATCGGAGGTCCACCATACAGTGTCCTTGGAGTTCTCATCTACAACGATGAATTTGTCTTTTGGAGAACGACCTGTATAGATACCGGTCATAACGTTCACTGCACCCAGCTCGCTGACCTGTCCTTTTTCGTAGCCTTCCAGCTCCGGTTTGGTCTCCTCTTCAAATAACATCTCATAAGAAGGATTGTACACAACTTCTGTGGTTCCGGTAATACCGTACTTGCTTAAATCGATTGTTGCCATCTTATTAAACCTCTTTCCTTTCATATTTATATGGTAAACACCTGCGGATAGCAGGCTTTACGATATCTTTTCCGGGATGCTGGAATTTGCCAACTTCCCCTACCATAATTATACATAGTTAACTCATAAAATCAATAAAAAATTGTTAAAATTTTAGCAAATTCTGTATATAAATGGGAGAGGAAAAGAGGGGGAACCTGCGGCGGGAGGCGTTGACAGTGCAGAAGGGATTCGGTATAATCCAAAAGAGTTCAAAACAGGAGTTTATCGGCAGAGATATGAAGTTCCATGGAAAAGAGAGGCCGCGGCAGACAGCCGTGGCTTTTGCACTGTAATATAGAAAGAAGTGGGTTTTAATTATGAGGTATCAGATCAGACATGCACGCGTCCAGTTCGGTGGGGACGTGATCCTGCGGGACGTCAATTTTGAGGTACACGACAGGGAAAAAATTGCGATTGTGGGGCGCAACGGCTGTGGAAAGACAACCCTGCTAAAGCTGATTGCCGGGGATATAGAGATGAGCAACCCAGACAGTGACGAGGAGTGCGGCATCACGATGGCGGGCGGACAGGAGATCGGGTTCCTGCGGCAGGTCAACTTTGTGGACGCGGAGGTGACTGTGGAGGATGAGCTGAAAAAAGTTTTTGCTCCTGTGTTTGCCTGCGAGGAGCGCATGAAAGAGCTGGAGGAACAGATGAAGACGGCGGCAGAGACAAAGGGGACTGCGCCGGACGGGGCACTTCTGCGAGAGTACGACAGACTGCAGAAGCAGATGGAGGCGATGAGGGGATATTCCTGGCGAAGAGATATGGAGACGATGTTCCAGCGGTTCGGATTCGCACTGGAGGATCTGCGGCGTCCGATCGGCAGTTTTTCCGGAGGGCAGCAGACGAAAGTGGCGTTTATAAAGCTGCTTCTGACGCGTCCGGATATTATGCTGCTCGACGAGCCGACAAACCATCTGGATCTGCCGACAATCGAGTGGCTGGAAAATTATCTGAAGGGCTACGACAAAGCGGTCGTGATTGTGTCGCATGACCGGATGTTTCTGGATAAGGTGGCGGATGTGACCTATGAGATCGAGTATCACGAGATGAAGCGTTATCCGGGAAATTACACATATTTCATGCAGCGCAAGCAGGAAGATCTTATCAAGCAGGAGAAGGATTACGAGGAGCAGCAAAAAGAGATCAAACGGCTGACGGACTGGATTGAAAAGTGGAAGAACACACCGACCAAGGTGGCGGCGACGCGCTCAAAACGCATGGCGATCGAACACATGGTGAAGATTGAGAAGCCGAGACGCTTTGACACGCGCGCATTTCACGGGCGGTATACGCCGCGTATCGAGAGCTACACCAATGTGATTCAGGCAAAAGATCTCTCCATCGGCTATGATGCACCGCTGGCGGATGTGTCCTTTTTGTTGCAGAAAAAGGAGCGTCTGGCGGTCATCGGGGAGAACGGCAAGGGAAAATCTACATTATTAAAGACGCTGATCGGAGAACTGCCGGCACTTGGCGGCAGCTTCAAATTCGGGCAGAACGTGGAGTGGGGGTATTTTGACCAGCAGAAAGCGGTGATGGAGCAGGCACCGCCCCAGCAGACCGTGCTTGAGAATTTCTGGGCAGCGTATCCGGGGTACCTGCGCGAGGAGATGCGCAGCGCGCTCGGTGGCTTTTTATTTTCCGGGGAGGATGTGGAGAAAAAAATGGGGCAGCTCTCCGGCGGGGAGAAGGTGCGTCTCGCACTGTGCAAAATGCTTCAGACCAGACCGAATCTTCTGATCCTGGATGAGCCGACGAACCATATGGACATTATCGGAAAAGAAGCGTTAGAGCAGATGCTGCACGAGTACGAGGGCACGGTGCTGTTTGTGTCGCACGACCGCTATTTTATCAGCAGGATCGCCACGGGTATTCTGGAATTTTCCGGGGACGCCGTGAGGCAGTATGCGATGAATTATGAGGAATACCTCGCAGAGAAGCAGAAGTGTGCAGCTGGCGTGGCAGTGAATGCGGGAAATACCGCAGGGCAGAACGCGGGAAGCAAAGGAACAGGCGGCATGGCAGCGGGAATGGGAAGCGCTGCGGGGAGAAACGCGGGAAGTGCCGCAGGACAGGAAGCCGATGCGGGAGGAACGGCGGATGCCGGCAGTGTTCCGACGCTCTCGGATGTTTTTGACAAGAAGGCCTATTACAACCCGGGCAAGGTGCGCTCCCGGCTGCAGCGCCAGAAGGAAAAGTATGAGCGGATGCTTGCGGAGAGCGAGGAGAAGCTGGCGGAGCTTCAGATGCAGATGTTAGACCCGGCGCTTGCAAGCGATTATCCGAAGCTGATGGAACTGCAGAGCGCTGTGGATGCGGAGGAAGCCAACCAGGACAGCCTGCTGGAGCGGATGCTTGAGACGGAGACAGAGCTTGCGGAGTACGAGGAAGCATAAGAGATGAATGCAGTGTGTGTGATTACAAAGACAGCAGGGAGGAAGCGTGCTACGCTTCTTTTTCCATCCGCTTTAATTCTGGCAGCACTGTAGACAACATTGTTATAAAGCATAGACTTCCACCGATGACGTTTGATACCGGTTCTGCGGCAAAGACACCGTCTGTTCCCATGCCCAAAGCATAGGGAAGAAGATAGGTCAGCGGCACGACGATGAATACTTTGCGCAGCAGGGAGAAAAAGATGGCGTGCTTCTTCTTATTCAGGGATTTGAAGACGGTCTGTCCGATGTACTGCAGATCCATGAAAATAAATGCGGCAAAGTAAAGCTTTAATGCGGGAATGGCGTCAGCAACCAGTGCGGCATCCGAACTGAAAATACCGATCAGCATCCGCGGGGCAAGGATGATGCTGCTCCACATGACGGCGGTATAGAGCAGAATCAGGAGGGCGAGGGTCAGGATCGCTTTTCGCACGCGGCCCGGCCGTCTCGCACCGTAATTGTAACTTAAGATCGGCGAGGTTCCCTCATTGATCGCGTAGATCGGTGTTTCCACCATCTGCCGGACGCTTGAGATGATGGTCATGACGGAGATGTAGACGTCACCGCCGGTTGCACCGAGGACATTGTTGCAGAAAATGGATACCAGACTGTTCGTGAGCTGCATGATAAATCCGGCGGTGCCGAGGCTTATAATGTTTTTTGCTTCGACCAGACTGGATTTCCACTCAGCCGGGCGCAGCAGCCGCACCTTATATTCCGCGCGCCGGTGTAGAAAGCGGATCACATAGAGCGCGGACAGCGTCTGGGAGAGAACGGTGGCAAGTGCGGCACCGGTGATTCCCAGATGAAAGACAAAAATAAAAAGCGGATCTAAGAGAAAATTGGTCACGGCACCGATGGCAACCGAGAGCATGCCGGCGACGGAGTACCCCTGCGCGTTGATAAAGGGGTTCATACCGGTGGCAATCATGGACGGCAGCGTGCCGAGCAGATAGATCATCAGGTAAGGATAGGCGTATGGCAGGGCGGCATCCGAGGCGCCGAACAGCTTAAGAATTGGCGCTGCAAACAGCAGACCTGCTGCCATCAGCACCAGAGCACCGGCGCATAGCATGGTAAATGAGGTATTCATGATCTGACCGGCTTTTTTGGTATCTCTGCCGCCGCGGCTGATTGAGAAAAGCGGGGCGCCGCCGCTGCCGAAAAGATTGCTGAAGGCGGTGATGATGACAATGATTGGAAAACAGAGTCCGACGGCGCCGAGCGCTGTGGTGCCGACATCCGGGATGCGGGCAATATAGATCCGGTCTACAATATTGTAGAGCAGACTTAAGAGCTGTGCGACCAGCATGGGAAGGGCGGCTCCCAAAATATTTCCGGTGATGGTTCCATGTTCAAAATCGATTCGTTTCATATGATAAACTTCCTTTATGTATCTGATGTATCTGCGCGGATTTGTTGTTGCTTTACGCTGCAATCCAGTATACCATGATTTAGAACAGATGAAAAATATTGTTTGGATGAGACCTGATCAGACGGGAAGAGAGTGGAAAGGGAGGATGGGACGGGGACCGGAAAAGTCACCGTGTACCCGGTGTTTTCCGAAATTGAACTGTACTACAATGACATGCACGTGGCGTACTGCAACAAGGAGCAGAAGACTGTGTATGGGACTGTCCTGTTTTCTTACTAATAAAAATAGAAAAACAGGGCAGTTTTTTGTGGAGGAAAAGGAGAGAGATATGGATGTGGAGATAAAAAAGTGAATGCGATTGTGGCTCGCATGGAAGAAAGGATAACAGACACAAGTTTAATTGTGGAAAACAGGAACACCTGTGATGACAATTCTCCGACGGTACCGCTGACGGAGAAGCAGATTGCAGAATTACGTGCGTGTGCAGCAAAGTAGGTTCCGATGTGTCCAGGAGTGCGTTCTTTCTTTTTGCGTAGGAGTGTGCTATACTCGGTGACAAATGAGGTTTGATGAAAGGCTTGCTGCGCAAAAGCGGGAGAGGAGCAATATGTTATATTACCGGGAGATCAGCTTAAAAGATCAAAGAAAATGTCTTTTGAAAAATGCGGAACGGGCGGATGCGGCGGCGTTTCTGCATTATTTTACACAGGCACACGCGGAGACAGATTTTCTGACAACGTATGCGGACGAAGGGACGCACTCGGTGGAGGACATGAAAGAACGGCTTGCCGCGCAAAAGGAGAGCCGCACGGAGATTGAGATCTGTGCATTTGTGGACGGCGTCCTTGTGGGATCGGCGGGAAACCATGCGCTTAGCACGCGCGAGAAGCTAAGGCACCGCGCGGATTTCGGCATCAGTATCCTGCGGGAATACTGGGGACAGGGAATCGGTGCGGCACTGACCGGCGCCTGCATTGACTGCGCGAAAGAAGCCGGATTCCGGCAGCTGGAACTTGAGGTGGTCGGTGAAAATGAGACCGCAGTGAGACTGTATAAGAAGTATGGGTTTATGGAATATGGAAGAAATCCGCGGGGCTTTCTGACACGCGACGGCAGATGGCAGGAACTCGTGCTGATGCGGTTGGAACTGGAAGATGCGGGTGCGCGGAAAAATAATGCGGTCTGAGGTGGAAGTACAGATGCGCGGGAAAGCAGTGCGGTCTGGGCTGGAAGATGCGGATGCGCAGAAAAGCGGTGCGGTCTGAGGTGGAAGATGCAAAGGCGCAGAAAATGATGCGGGGAATGGAGAGAGCGATGTTTTTTAAGGAAGATACGACGTTTAATGATATTCGGGATAAATCGCTGCAGCAGTGGTTGGATGAGATGGAGCAGCATGAGGACGTGGCGGTCCGGGGCGGCGTAAAGCTGACAAGAGAGTATGTGCAGTATTTGAAGGATGAGATCGGAAGACTCCGGCATGAGAATGAAGTAAAGAATGCATATTTGAAAAAGCTGCGGGAGAAGAAGTAGGAGGTACAGAACGTGCCGGAGAATACAAATATCATTTTCTTTGATGAATATAAAAAGCTGGATAAACTTTGTTCGGAAATGTACGGTAAAAACAGCGGCGGAGTTACATGTTATCTGAATGATATGATGGCTGTTCCGGTCATGCAGAGAAACAGGATTCCGAAATGGAATCAGACATATGACAGGCTTAGAGAACTAAGACATATAAGGAATCAGATGGCACACGGGGAAGGTTCGTTTGAGGATTATCCCTGCAGTGAAGAAGATGTTTTATGGCTTTTCGAGTTCCGGAGTAAGATCATGCATATCTCGGATCCACTGGCTGTATATCGAAGACAGACAGAGGGAAGCACGCATGCCACCCGCGCAAAAGGAGAGCACCAGCTGGCTGTAGATCACTGGCAGACAGAAGAAAGTATGCATGCAGCCCGCGCAAAAGAAGATTTCCTGCTGGCTGTAGATCAAAGCCAGACGGAGAGAAATATTGCAGATCATCAAAGAATAAAAATGGATAACGTGGAAGTGATCGACCAGGAAGAAAATGATTCTTTTGAGAAAGAACATAGCATGTTAAAGGAGATTGCCGTTTTCGGATTGATTGTGCTGATCGTTGCAGCTACCGTGTTGATCTTTGGCAATGTGTATATGAAATATTTTCTGCTTTCATAATTAGCGGAGTGAGGAAATAAATAAGCGGGTATCAAGAGAAAGAGGGTTAAAGCAATGAAATATCAGTCGGTTGCCATTCTTGGCGCAGGAGCAGTGGGTTCTTATGTCATGTGGGGGCTTGCAAAAAAGAAAGAGATTGATCTGTGCGTAGTCGCATCGGGAGCGCGGAAGGCGCGCTATGAGAGGGATGGCTTTGTCATTAACGGGCAGGTATACCACCCCGCTGTCAGGACGCCGGAGGAGGCTGCTGGTGTCGATCTTTTCATCGTTGCAACCAAGTATCAGGCACTTCGCCCGGCACTTGGCGATATTCGGACTGTAGTCGACGGACACACGACAGTGATGAGTCTGATGAACGGCGTGGACAGCGAGGAGATCATCGGAGAGGTCATTGATCCGTCCCAAATTGTCCATTCATTGATCAAGGTTGCCTCGGAGCGAAAGGGCAATCAGGTGGTATTCGATCCGGAGACGACCATCGGTATTGTATATGGAGAGGCAGATATTAGCAGAAGCACCGGACGCATTGAGGCGCTGAATGATCTTTTCGCGGATACAGGGCTGCACTACCGTGCAACAGACGTCATCCTCACGGAGATCTGGAGCAAATTCCGGCTCAACGTACCGAACAACCAGGCACAGGCGATGGTGGGGTGCGGGGTAGGCGCCTACCGTGACAGTGAGCATGTGGCATTTTTGCGGGACCGGCTGCGGGAAGAGGTGGACCGGATCGCGGAGAAAAAGGGGATCGATTTTGACAAGGTGGATACCTCGTCCACTTTCGGCAGTAAGGTGCGGGATCGGGCGCGCTATTCCACGCTGCAGGATCTGGATGCGGGGCGGCACACGGAAGTGGACATGTTCGCCGGCGCGGTGGTGCGCATGGGGCGTGAACTGGGGATCCCGACACCGTACAATGAGTTTACTTATCATATGATAAAGGCACTGGAGGAGAAAAACGACGGGAAGTTTGATTATGAGTAAGAGATGGGGAAAATAGGATAAGAAGAATGACGGGAAGTCCGATGGGAAATGATCGGATTTCCCGTTTTTTATTTTATAGGAAAATGCGCCCTATGAAGTAAAAGGCTCCGCGGGGATCGCACTGTGGCGATGACAAAGGATGTCGCAAGAGGCAGGAGCGATCTGTCGCAGGGAAAGAATCCTGAAAGAGGATATGCCTTTTATGGAAAATACTAATTTTAGAAACATAAAATGTAGTTTGACGATGGTGTGGATATGGTATATGCTATATGTAGGTTTGTAGATATGAGATTGGATTGGTTTAGAGGATAAGAGAAAGATGTTAGCAGAGGCGCAGGTATTTGAAAATAATTCGATATATGTATATTTTTTGTCGTGTATTGTAATTTTTAGTTACCAGCATTTTACAAAGAGACAAAAGATATCATTGATTTATGCAACAACTATTGCAATGGAACTTATTTCAAAATATAGTTGGACACTTACATTAGTTATGCTGCTTATTTCGATGTTCATTTTGGAAGAGTACTTGTCTGATGATAAGGTAAAGTGCGAATTGCTTGGTAATGTCTGGTATAAAATGATTGATTTTACATATCAGTTTATTTTTATCGATGCGGGAATAGGTATTGTCATAAATATAATTGTATCGGATGAGCGCCTTTGTGGTTTTTTGAGAGAAATACCGATAGATGGATTCTACGGTGTGAATATAGGTATTTTGCTGATTACAATTCACATGCTTAATACATCAAAATTTGGCTTATATGATTTTCAAACGATAAAGAGACATTTTGATCAATTCGATGGTAAGAAAATTATGTGGGATAGTCAAGAATTACAACGCAGATTTGATATTATGGTTGGATTGGAGGATAAATCTTATTTTGATAGAGAGAATTCATATAATTGGTTTTCTGTAGAATTCCTTAAATACAAGATTGAAACATATAGAGAGAATAGAGCATGGAAAAAGCATTTTAAAGCGAAGCGATCTTGGCGATACAATCTAAAATGTATATGGAGATTAATAAAGAGATTTAGATTAATAAGATACGTCATAAATAGATTTGTGGAGAAATTCAGTGAATCTAAATGGTCGATAGATTATTTTTTTCGTCGATTAAAAATGAAGATTCGCGGATGTTCTACTTTGGAAATGCAACTTATACGTAATATTGGAATTGAAAAAGGTTATGATAAGTGCATTATCCGTAGAAAGATGTTTGAATTCGTCTATACATATATCTTTTTTAATGGATTGAGAGACTATTATGAGAATACTCAGAATAGTAAACGTAGAGAATTTAAAAAATTTATTTTGTACGTTTATTTACATTCAATACGATTAAATATGTTTGGAAATGATTTTAAAACAATTGATAAGCTATTTAAAAAAGACCAGCGGGTAGAACAGTGGGATATTGATGAATTTTATGTCGCAATTCTTTCGCTGACAGGTGCTCCGGTTACACCGAAGAGAATGGTGTTATATCCTCAAGTTGTTAATGAAATAGGAATTGATTTGAATAGAGCTTTGGCGTGGCGGAATATGATAAAGGATTTTCGTATTACAGAGATAGAAAAGAGTGATATTGATGAGACAAAAGTAAAACGTGTCTTTTATGTTATACAAGGAAAGATTTTGCCTTATATAAAAGATGGCACATTCTATGGACCGAATGATGGAAGAAACGACTGGCCTAGTTATGGGTGGGAGAATTGTTGGGATTTTGCAAGGGAAGTGTATTGGCATATATGGTGTGATAGCTTTTCTAATAGAACAGGTACAGATGATGATATGATGCGTATATATCATTCATTAGAAGAACGTACTATTACACCAGAAAATTGTAGGAAATACCTTGGTAGTGCTGAGCCAGGAGCGGTTATTAGGATATGTGATGAGATTAAGGGAAATGATAGAATGGGAAAAAATAAGCATTCTCAGATTCTTTTGTCTCGTGATGAAAATGGGGCCGCTATATATGAAAGTAATGATTACAAAACAAGTATACAATATTATACATGGAATGAGTATGCTGAACACTATGGACAATATAAATATTTTAAATATATCAAGTGGCCAAATTTACAAAAATAAAAGTTAGCTTAGCATAATTTTTAATACTTCGGGCGAATTTCGCCTTGAAGTAACTGTAAAATTATGAACTCTTAGTGAAAGAAACATTTGGCAAAAAGACGATATGAAGTATAAAAACTTCCGATGCAAAGTTATTCCTTATAAAATTGCAGCAGGAAGATGGATGGGAAAAGCTATAGTTCTATTTATACCATCCGGGGAGTGCTGCGACCAGCTTTTCAGATGGCAGTGGATGATGGCATTCTAGTAAAGAATCCATTCGGATTTCAGCTTGCCGGAGTATTGGTAAATGACGCAGTCACAAGAGAGGCAATTACAAAAGACCAGATGAGAAAGTTTCTTAAATTTGTGCATGACGATGTGGTGTACTGCAAATACTATGAAGTGGTGTACATACTCTTTCATACAGGAATGCGAATATCGGAATTTTGCGGACTGACGCTGAAAGACATTGATTTTGAGAATAGAACCGTGAATATCGCCCACCAGTTACAGAGGACATCGGATATGTGATACATCATAGAAACCACAAGGACAGATGTCGGGACAAGAATATTGCCGATTACAGAGGATGTGGCAGATGTTTCAGGCAATCATTGAGGATAGAAATGCACCGAAAGTGGAGAAAGCCATAGATGGATATAGCGGATTCCTGTTTTGCGATGATAATGGAATGCCACTTGTGGCAATGCACTGGCAGCACCGATTCAATCATATGGTTGGAAGGTACAATGATATCTACCGGGTGCAGATGCTAAACATCACACCTCATGTATGCCGACACACATATTGCTCGAATATGGCAAAATCGGGAATGAATCCAAAGACACTGCAGTACCTCATGGGGCATTCGGATATATCGGTTATGATGAATGTGTACACGCATATCGGATTCAATGATGCTGAGGAAGAATTGAAACGGATGGAAGAGTTTAGGAAAGCACAGGCGGAGGTTGAGCAGAAGAAGGAAAAACCGATGTCACAGAAGATGTTTAGGGCAATTTAATATAGAAGATAGATGGGCACTCTGGCTTTTTATTGGCTGGGGCGTTATTTTTGTGGAAAAATGATAATTTCAATGGTAAAATATGTTTTGAAAATTATTTTAATGGTATAAAATGTGTTATGAGAGAAGAACTGTTTCAAATACATAGAGATTCTGTTAAATATATTAATGATAGGGAAAAATGTTCTTATTTTTATAATATAAATAAACGAGGTGATTCAATTGGGTGGACAGGATGGTCTTAGAGGATATTTATATCAAGGCGTTGTTGCGATTATAAAAGCATTGAATTCAGAAGGATGGAATTATATTTCTGTAGAATATCAAACTGAAAATGATAAGGTTGATATAGCCTTATTGGACTCGGATAGAGTGGTGTCGGCTATTCAAGTTAAGTCATCAATAAATCTTTTTGAAAAAAGAGATGTTATGACGTGGATAGAGCAAATAACAGATGATGTTGAATCAAGTGTATATGAAATTTATTTGCTTGGTAATCCAAAAGAGGATACTAATATATTTATCAATTCTATTAGTCAATACTATAATGGTATAAACACAAAAAAATGCAGGATAGTTTAGGAGACTTTGTTGATGTTATAGGTGAGAAAAAAATCAATGTGACACTTCTTCCGATAAATCAAGATTCTCTTGTGGCTAGTGTTAGAGATATCCTGAATCAGTACATAGGGAAAAAAGGATATGAAGTTAGCTTTAATATTTTAGATTCTTTGACTAAAATGATTATTGGAGCAGACATGCTTTTGGCAACTCGTGGTCAAAAGATAAGTAAAGCGGAGTATGATGAGAGAATTTTCGGATGGTTGAATTTGTCGTGTGGAAATGGGCTAAAAACAGAGAATTCATTTACTTATATTACCACATGCTTTTATTGGAATGGAATATTTTCAGAATCAATAAATCCGATTAATTTTCGAGATTTGATTAGCTACAAAAAGTATATCGAGAAGCAAAACGATATTATAAGGAAACATATTGATATTATGAGTAAGCTTGATGTGAATGCGGAAGATGTTAGCTATGAAATAGATGGAAAAACACTTATGCCTATGAAAGAAACAGAATTGACAGCACATATACCAGGAGTAGTGTATAAAGTGGATGATAAAATTATTGAGTCAATTGAAAATATAGTCTTCAATTTATTGAATATTCAGTTAGACAAATCATTTTGGAATTTTGGCGACTTAATGAAGAAGAAGGTAATTCAAGGAAAAGATTATTTAGTAGGAACTGTTAATCAAAAAAAGAAAGAACAATTGTTATGGGAGTTACTTCCCAAATTGTCAGATCGTGTACAAAGTGAGAATTATGCTAGTGCATTTGAGGACATATCAATATTGCCATTGGTAATTCGAAATAATGGAAGTATTGCAAATCAAAAAGTGATGATAACGATAAAGATTCCTAAGAAAAAAATAACACTGTTTGACTATGATGATGCTATTAAAAAATTGTGTCCTGGTGTTGATATTGCAAAGGGCATTATAGATAGTGATATTACTCGGAATATGTGGACTCCAATAGAAGATGAAAATATAAGATGGGAGGGGATATCTTTTACATATAATGATGTTGATACAAGAGCTCTCATTCGTCCCGATAGATTGCAAGTTCTAAAAGAAAAGATTTTGAATGATTTGGAATTTTATACAAAGTATGAAACTTCTGAAGATGAAGATTACATAATAGTAAAAACAGAAGTTGATAATATTAGACCAGATGAAAATATTGCTTTGGAAAAATATTTGATATTTAGGAGTATTGAAGCAGGAACTGTTATTAAATATAGTATTATTTCTCAGAATATTCCTAGAAAAATTGAGGGAGAATTGTTTGTAGGTTAAAATCCTTAGTAGTAAACATTTCCCTTTTACTACCAATTTTACTACTAACAGGTAGTAACAACTTGCAGGGTTCTGCTCTGGTTTGCCACAATCTGTAATTTCAGAGCAAACTACACGAATCCCCGGAACCCCTTGCAAAATCCGCAAAGCAACGAGCGGAGTGTCCCGATATGCTTGCATAATCGGGCATTTTGCGACTGCCGCGACCGAGACGATAGTCGAGGTAGGGCATTCCGGGGCAAAAGAAGGAGAAATAAAACTATGATAAAAGTACTTTTTATCTGCCACGGCAATATCTGCCGTTCCCCCATGGCAGAATACATATTAAAAGATATGGCGCAGAAGCGGGGCTTGAAAGACCTTCTTGAGATAGCGTCAGCAGCCACCAGCACGGAAGAGATATGGAACGGCAAAGGGAATCCGGTTTACCCGCCGGCACAGAAGGAACTTTTGAAGCACGGGATAGGAAAGACGGACTATACCGATTTTACCGGGAAAATGGCAAGGCAGGTAACAAAAGAAGATTACGGATATTATGATTATTTATTGTGTGCCGATGGTAATAATATAAGAAATACAATAATGATAACGGGACCCGACATAGATAATAAAATCAGACTTCTGATGGATTTTGCAGGAAAAACGGGCAGGTCCATTGCAGACCCATGGTATACGGGCAGATTTGACGAGACCTATAAAGATGTGGTAGAAGGATGTGAGGGACTGTTAGACTTTTTAGGACTAAAATAAATTGGATGGTGAGAATCAATGAAGACAGGATTGATAATGGAAGGCGGAGCAATGAGAGGTATGTTTACCTGCGGAGTTATAGATGTGATGCAGGAGGCAGGGATAACCTTTGATGGGGCAATCGGCGTATCGGCGGGAGCTGTGCTTGGATGTAATTATAAGTCAGAACAGATTGGGAGAGCCTATAGGTATACGAGGCAGTATTGCAAAGATTACAGATACGGAAGCATGAAATCATTTAGAAAAACGGGAAATGCCTATGATGTGGATTTCTGTTACCATGAAATACCGGAAAAACTGGACGTTTTTGATAAGGAGGCCTTTAAGGCTAATCCAATGATATTTTATGCGGTGGCAACGGATGTTGTTACGGGAAAAGCTGTATATCATAAATGCAGTGACGGAGAGCGGGAAGATATTGAATGGCTCAGAGCATCTGCATCCATGCCCCTTGTGTCCAGAGTGGTGAATATTAATGGGCATAATCTGTTAGATGGGGGAATAGGAGATTCAATACCACTTAAATTTATGGAAGAGCAGGGATTTGACCGGAATGTTGTAATACTGACCCAGCCCCTGCATTATGTAAAACAAAAAAATAAATTTATGCCGATAGCAAAAATCTTTTTACACAAGTATCCTAATATGGTAAAATCGATGGGAGACAGACATTTCAGATATAATGACACAATCAGCTACATTGAGAGCAGGGAAAAAGAAGGAAAAGTGCTGGTAATCAGACCACCGGAAGCTCTTAATATAGGCAGTATGGAGACCAGAACAGAAGAGATAGACAGGGTATATATGATAGGTAGAGAAACGGGCCTTGGATATGTGGAGTTAATCAAAGATTTTTTGGAAAAAGATACCCTTGCGGGAAATAAGCTGTCCTAAAGAATGCTTTTTAAGGAGTAGATATGGAACTTTCAGCAATAAGACATGTAGCAGATAAAAGATGCTGCTTATCAGTTGGAAATAACGGTTTTTTATTTAGAATACAGACTAAAAAAAGAGATGTATCGGAAATTGTACTTCATACATTGGATAAGTACATTAAGCCTGAAATAAAAGATACGAAGCAGGCTCATTTGATGAAAAAAATCGCAACAGACAGGCTTTGCGATTATTATGAGACAACGGTGTACTTTGATTACAGCATAAGATGTATAAGATATTATTTTGAAATAACAGGAAATGACGGAGAAAAAGTATTCATCGGAAGTGAATATTTTTCCGGAAATGAGATAACAGACATTGACAGAATGTATAACTGCACATGCAAGTTAAGGGAAGAAGAAAGAATTGATGTTCCTGATTGGGCGGCAGGCAAGGTTGTATATCAGATTTTTCCTGCAAGATATGCCACAACAAAGCATGTACCGGAGAATGTCTGGTATAAAGCACCGATAGGACACAGAGCAGACCTTAAAGGTGATTTAAGAGGAATAATTAATACTTTGGACCATCTTAAGGAACTTGGAATAGATGTATTATATCTCACACCGATTTTTAAATCTCCGTCAACACATAAATATAATACTGTAGATTATTATGAGATATCTCCTGATCTGGGGACTAAGGCAGACCTGAAAGAGCTTGTGGCAAAATGCCACGAAATGGGTATGAAGGTTATACTTGACGGAGTTTTTAATCATACAGCCACCGATTTTTTTGCTTTTCAGGATGTAATGAAGAATGGCAGCAGTTCCAGGTATCATAACTGGTATTATATAGAAAAATATCCCATCAATATGGGATCTGGAACTGAAATTCCGGGGTATCTTACGTTTTCATATTATGGCGGAATGCCAAAACTTAATTTGTCCAATGATGAGACTGCAGAATATTTTACCAACGTAGGCAGGTATTGGATTGAGGAATGTGACATAGACGGCTGGAGACTTGATGTCGGAGATGAGATTTGCCATTCATTTATGAAAAAATTCAGAAAAGTTATCCGCAGTGTCAAAAAAGATGCCCTCATTGTTGGAGAAGACTGGCAGCACGGCAGGGATTATCTTGACGGTGATGAATGGGACAGCATAATGAATTACAGCTTCTGGCGTCTGGTAAAAGATTATGTTATGGACAGCAGTATAACTGCAAGCGAAGCGGTTGAAGACATAGGGCACATAAGAGGAATGTTTCCACCACAGATATTCAATGTGTTATGGAATTTAATTGATACACATGATACTCCGCGTTTCCTTGCAATGTGCGGTAATGATAGGAAAAAACAACGTTTTGCTGCGGCAATGTCGTTGCTTTTACCCGGTATGCCTTTTATATATTACGGAGACGAATATGGAATCGGAGGGGAAAACGACCCTGACAACAGGCGTGGAATGTTGTGGGATTCCAAATATCAGGATGAAGATACATACAGTCTGTACAGAAAGCTTATTGCAATCCGTAAGGAATATAAAGATATAGCACAGGGCACAATAACCGAATATAGGACAGATAATGAGAATAATATAATTATATACTGTTGTGGTGAAGGTGATGGCAAAGTGACTGTTATTATGCATGGAAAAGGTGACAGAGTGACCTTGGAAGAGTTTGCCGGCAGGAGTAATCTTTTATCTGATAAGGAATTTGACGGTATAATGGAAGAATTTTCTGTGGCAGTGATAAAATAATTATGTTATAATTTTAAAAAAATCAGGAGGATATTGATATGAGTATGGCAAGTGAAAGAAAAGCCGAGATGCAGGTTTTTCACAGTGGTGATGTAATTGTTTCAGACAGAATATACAACCTTACACTGGGAGCAACAGTGTTATGGGGAGTGGCAATGAACGTTGTTCTTTGTGCTTTTTGCGGTGATTTTGTTGCAAGCGTTAATCCGTTTATTTTCCTTATTGCATATTTTGCATTGGCATTTGGCGGTCAGGTAATTTCATATAAGAGTAAGAGTCCGGTTGTCAGTTTTATCGGATATAATATGGTAGTTGTGCCGGTAGGGCTTGTTGTGGCTTCCGTTGTTTCATATTACGGCGGAATAGGAGCGGAAGAAGTAGGACTTGCATTTCTTTTTACCGCGATAATCACAGGATGTATGATTTCTTTAAGCATAATATATCCTAACTTTTTCTCAAGAATCGGCGGTTTATTGTTCGCAGGACTGATTGGGCTTGTTTTATCCGGAATAGTAATGACATTCCTTGGTATTGATTCTTATATTTATTCATGGATTGGAGCAGTAATTTTCAGCCTCTACATCGGATATGATTATTACGTTGCACAAAGATATATCAAGACAGTGGACAATGCGGTAGACAGTGCAATATCAATTTATCTTGATATTACCAATCTTTTCCTCCATCTGCTCAGAATACTTGGAAGAAAAAGATAATCCGTCATTAACTGAAAGGATATAGAACCAATGAAGATTATTGATTTGCTCAAATCAGATAAAGTAACGGTTTCGTTTGAGGTTTTTCCGCCCAAGTCAGAAGCCAATTATGAATCAATTTATAATGCTGCAATGAATGTTGCCGCATTGAAGCCTGCATATATGAGTGTTACCTACGGAGCCGGAGGAAGCACAAGTAAGAGCACCTTAGATATTGCCGGTGATATCCAGAAAAGATATGATGTATGCACTATTGCACATTTAACCTGTGCAGGTGCGGATAAAGATGATATACATAGATCTCTTGATGGCATGAAAACTAAAGGAATTGAGAACATTCTTGCATTAAGAGGCGACAGACCTAAAGATTATGATGGAGATCCTTTTGCACATTACAGATATGCGTCAGAGCTTATATCAGAAATAAAAGAATACGCCGGCGATAGTTTTTGCATAGGAGGAGCATGCTACCCTGAGGGACATGTTGATGCCGCTAATAAGAAGGAAGATATCGGTAACCTTAAGAAAAAGATTGAGGCAGGTTGTGAATTCCTTACGACACAGATGTTTTTTGATAATAATATCTACTATAATTTCCTTTACAGGATAAGGGAACAGGGTATCGTCGTACCTGTGGTACCCGGAATAATGCCTATTACAAGAGCTACGCAGGTTGCCAATGCACTTAAGCTTTCAGGCAGTAATATGCCTGAGAGATTCAGAAATCTTGTGGACCATTTCGGGACTAATCCAGCGGCAATGCAGCAGGCAGGAATTGCTTATGCCACAGACCAGATTATTGATTTAATCGCCAATGGAATAAATCATATTCATGTGTATTCAATGAATAAGCCGGAAGTAGCTGCGGGAATCCAGAAGAATCTTTCGGAGATTATTAAATAAATGATAACCAGAAAAGAAGTAATCCGTTACCTTGGATACGGACAGAATATTCCTGATGACAAGGTAATGGAATTAATTAATAATTGCATAAAGGAAGTTGAAGCGGCTGCCAAACCCAAAAACGTTTACAGGCGCTTTGATATTTTTATATCAGAAGAAGACGTGATATCTGTAGCAGGCCTCACCATTGAAAGCCATAATCTTGCAAAAAATTTAAGAGGCTGTAGTGAGGCCGTTCTTTTTGCGGCAACGTTAGGAACAGATGTTGACCGCCTTCTTAATAAAGCACTTAAACTTGACATAGCCAAAGCTGCAGTAATTCAGGCTGCGGCGGCAGCTGCAATCGAAGATTATTGTAATGACTGTCAGAATGACATAACCGCAAAGGTTAAAAAAGAGGGATTGTACGTCAGACCGAGATTCAGTCCGGGATATGGAGATTTTGCATTAAGTCATCAGGGAAAATTCCTTAATGCAATAAATGCTACCAAATTAATAGGGATTACTTTGTCTGAAGGGGGAATAATGATTCCTGAAAAGTCGGTATCCGCCATTATGGGACTTAGTAAAATAGATACAAAATGCCATTTGGAGGGCTGTGAAGCCTGTGGCAATGCCGAATGCCAATATAGAAGATAAGAAAGAAGAATATTTATGAACATCCTTGATGAATTAGGCAGAAGAATATTATTTTTTGACGGCGGACTAGGCTCCCTTTTACAGGAAAGAGGTCTTGAGCCGGGAGAGCTTCCTGAGACCTGGAACCTTACCAGACCGGAAGTATTGATAGATATTCATAAGGCATATATCAATGCCGGAGCGGATATTATTAATGCCAATACTTTCGGCGCTAACAGATTTAAGTTTGACAATCTTGAAGAGATAATTACAGCGGGTATTGCCAATGCTAAGAAAGCTGTTGCCGAAACAGGTAAAAATGCTTATGTGGCACTTGATATAGGCTCCTGCGGCAAATTATTAAAACCTATGGGAACCCTTGATTTTGCTGATGCGGTTGATGTATTTGCGGAAATTGTACGAATAGGCGACAAAGCGGGGGCGGACCTCATCCTTATTGAAACAATGAGTGATACCTATGAGCTTAAGGCGGCTGTTCTTGCCGCAAAAGAAAATTCAGATCTTCCTGTGTTTGCGACCGTTATTTTTGATGAAAGCCGTAAAATGCTTACAGGAGCAACTCCGGCAGCAGTCGTAGCACTTCTTGAAGGGCTTAATGTTGATGCTATAGGAATGAACTGCGGACTCGGACCTGAACAGATGAAACCGATTTTTGAAGAAATGGCAGAATACGCTTCTGTACCGCTTATTATCAATCCTAATGCCGGACTTCCACGATCTGAAAATGGCAGGACGGTTTATGATGTAGGACCTGAAGAATTTGCCAATTATATGGAGCTTCTTGTAAAAGACGGAGCATGGATTATCGGCGGATGCTGTGGAACAACACCTGAACACATCATGGCAACATACGACAGATGTAAGGATTTAAAGCCGATTCCTATTGTGGAAAAAGATGTTACACTTGTGTCTTCATATTCCCATGCGGTAGAAATTGGAAAAGTGCCCGTAATTATCGGAGAAAGAATCAATCCTACAGGTAAATCCAAGTTTAAACAGGCATTACGTGACCACAATATGACATATATCCTTGAAGAGGGAACTAAACAGGCTGATTCGGGAGCACACATTCTTGATGTTAATGTCGGACTTCCGGAAATAGATGAGACAGCAATGATGAAAGATACTGTTTTTGAACTGCAAAGTATTCTTGATCTTCCTCTTCAGATTGATACAACTGACATGAATGCAATGGAAACTGCTATGAGAATCTACAACGGCAAACCGATGGTTAATTCTGTTAATGGAAAGAAGGAAGTTATGGAACAGGTATTTCCTCTTGTAAAAAAATACGGCGGTGCGGTTGTTGCACTTTGCCTTGATGAGGATGGAATACCTGATACCGCAGAGGGCAGAATTAAAATTGCCGAAAAGATATATGCAACTGCGGCAACTTACGGAATTAAAGCTAAAGATATAGTTATAGATGCGCTCACAATGACAATGAGTACGGATAATGAATCGGCTAATATAACCCTTGATACTGTCCGTGAAATTAAAGCAAGAGGCGGAAGAACGGTTCTCGGCGTATCAAATATTTCTTTTGGACTGCCACAAAGAGAACTCATTACTTCAACATTTTTTACCATGGCACTTCAGGCAGGATTGTCGGCAGGTATAATTAATCCTAATGCAAAGGCGATGATGCAGTCTTACGACACATATATGGTTCTTTCAGGTAATGACAGCCAGTGTACAAAATATATTGAAAAATACGCAGTGGCACCTGAAACAGCGGAAGCAAAACCTAAGACAACGGCAAATTTCAGTCTCTCTGATTGTATTGTCAAGGGACTTAAAGAAAATGCATACACAGAAACCGTTGAACTCCTTAAAACTAAAGCACCAATGGATATAATAAACGGAGATCTTGTGCCTGCACTTGATATTGTGGGAAAAGGTTTTGAAAAGGGAACAATGTTCCTTCCTCAGTTACTTATGAGTGCTGAAGCTGCCAAAGCCGGTTTTGAAGCAATTAAGGAATATATGAAAAAGAGCGGAAGCTCTGAAGAAAAGAAAGCAACAGTTGTTATTGCAACCGTTAAGGGTGACATCCATGACATCGGAAAAAATATCGTGAAGGTTATCCTTGAGAATTACAGCTATAATGTAATAGATCTTGGAAAGGACGTTCCGCCTGAGGATGTTGTTGATGCTGTAATAGCTAACGATGCCAAACTTGTAGGACTTAGTGCACTTATGACAACTACTGTAGTAAATATGGAAGCAACCATAAAACTTTTAAGGGAAAAATGTCCCGATTGTAAGATAATGGTTGGTGGTGCAGTTCTCACTCAGGAATATGCAGATATGATTGGAGCAGATTTTTATGGAAAAGACGCCATGCAATCGGTGTATTATGCAGAGAGCCTGTTTAATAAATAGAATATAGAAAAAGGGCATTACCATCATTTGGAGTGGTAACGCCTTTTTAGTGTGTAAATTTATCTTTTTTCTACAGGGAGAACTCCCGGTTTAAGATGACTTACATCCATATATACAGGAATTCCGTCTCTATATGTGAGTGTAACTTCTCCTTCAATAAGTGGTTTTAAGTAGTCAACCATCTCAGCGGTTACGTCATTACCGCGTTCATTAATCCATTCAACAGGAACGGACTTGGCTTCATTGGCAATTCCTGCGATTCTGGCATAGCCGTATTCAATGGTATAAGGGGCGTTGCTTGAACGGGTCATTGTAACCATTGAAGCGGTAACACCTGCTTCGGCAAGCTCTACAGCCTTATGACCGGAATTAAAAGCTTCGTCAAGGTCTGTCTTTGAAGCTTCGTGGGCTGCACAACGCTGTAATACATTGACTTCTACAGAACGGACTTTAACACCGATTTCTTCTTTTACGATTTCAGCAAGAGCCTGTCCGGCACCGCTTAACATCTTGTGACCAAAATGGTCGGCTACACAGTCTCCGGCACTTATATAGTTGCCGGATTTATCTCGTATACCTTCGGAAATCGCAACAATAAGGTTATTATTGGTTTTAAGAAATTCTTTGGCATCTTCGATAAATTTGTCTTTGTCAAAAGGAACCTCAGGCAGATAAATAAAGTGAGGTGCGGTATTATAACCATTTCTTGCAAGTGCGGATGCGGCGGTAAGCCATCCGGCATCCCTTCCCATTATTTCAACTATGGTTACACTTTTTACCGCATAAATAAATGTGTCATGTGCAATTTCAAGAAGGGAGGTTGCAACATATTTTGCAGCGGAACCAAATCCCGGTGTGTGGTCTGTTACCATAAGGTCATTGTCAACGGTCTTTGGTATACCGATTATTTTTACATCACTGCCTGTTAAAGAAGCATATTCCGAAAGCTTAAGCACAGTGTCCATGGAATCATTGCCGCCGATGTAGAAAAATGCTCCTATATTATAACGCTTGAATTGTTCAAAAATTCTCTTATAATCGCTGTCATCCCTGTGGTAATCCGGTAATTTGTAACGGCATGAACCAAGATACATGGCAGGTGTGTGCTTAAGGCACAAAAGTTCTTTATCATCAGGAACTTTTTCTGAAAGATTAAGGATCCTGTTATCAAGAATACCCAGAATACCGTTAACCGAACCGTAGATTGTGTCATATATTTCCGAGTCCGCGACACCCTTAATTACTCCCGCAAGACTGGAGTTGATTGCAACAGTAGGACCACCTGACTGTGCAACAAAACAATTTAATTTAGCCATTGTAATTGTCTTCCTTATTTTATGTGATGTACTAATTGTAAGATAGACGTAAATTATTGTCAATAAAGAGTGGAAAATACTATAGCAGAAAAAATGTCTTGTCAAAATGCACGGCGTTATTGCCAATAAATTCATCTGATAAGCAATCAGAGATTATATATTGGCCTGAAAAACCAATTGGCGGTGGGTGTTTGATAGATATAGAAAATGCAAAAAAATAAAAAAGAGTTCCGCAACTTATATGCACGGAACTCTTTTTTGGTAATCAGGGAAAGAACGTCATAGAAATTTTTAACATTCTTTCCATTTGCCCTGCCTGTAGAAGAAGATAGATATGGCAGTGGCAACCGTCCATCCGATTGGCCAAGCACACCAGATTCCGGTACTTAAAAGAGCTGTCTTTGATAAGACTATAGCAAGAACAACTCTTAATATAAGGTCTGTAAATGTTGCAATCATGAATTGCTTCATAAGGCCTGCACCTCGGAGGATACCATCGGCTACAAGTTTAGCCGATACTACAAAATAAAATGGGGCAAGGATTCTCAGATATATTGAACCTGAACTTATAGCCTCAGCGGATGGATTATCGATAAAGAAGGTAAGTAAAGCCTTCGGAAATATGACATATAATAGACAAAGCGGAAGTGAAAGGCACCATACTAATTTTACACCTGCCTTAAAACCGGCTTTGACACGGTCGAATTTTGCTGCACCGATATTCTGGGAAGCAAAATTGGAGACGCCGTTTGCAAGTGTTGTAAATGATGTGATTACAAGGTTGTTAAGTTTGACACCTGCGGAATATCCGGCAATTACGCCAGTTCCAAATCCATTGATGACTTTCTGGATAACGATATTACCGATTGATATGAAGCTCTGCTGTAAAATACTTGGAATTGCAATAATAATGAACTGTACGAAAATGCTTTTATTGAATATGTAATGTTTCTCATCGGTTTCGATTTTGTGAAGACGACGAAGAACTACAATAAGCGAAAGTATACAGCTTATACTCTGGCAAAGGAAAGTTGCCCATGCAACACCTGCAACACCCATATTGAAAACCTTTACAAAAAGGATATCTACGCCGATGTTTGAAAGCGAGGATGCAGCAAGAAAATAGAAAGGCGTTTTGCTGTCACCGAGAGCAGAGAAAATACCTGTGGCTATGTTATAGAAAAATACAAAAGGAAGACCATATACATATATATCAAGATATAATTTGGAATCATCGTAAATTTTGGTAGGAGTACCTATGGCATGAAGCAAAGCACCACCTGCAAATATTCCGATAAACATAAGTATAAGACATATAACTGCACTTGTTACCATTGATGTGTAAACAGATGTTTTGACATTGCCGTATTCCTTGCTTCCGAAAAACCTTGCCGTAATTACGGAACAGCCTATGTTACAGCCGAATGCAAATGCAATAAAAATAAGAGTGATTTCATAACTGTTGCCAACAGCCGCAAGAGCATTTTCACCGATGAATTTTCCGGCTACCCATGAATCGGCTATGTTGTATAACTGTTGGAAAATAATGCTTCCGAACAACGGAATACAGAATTTCCACAGCACATTTTCGGGATTTCCCACTGTTAAATCTTTGTTCATAATTTTTCTCCTTCTACTTAAAACTGAACCATTGATTATTTCTAGAAATAGATTATAATAATCACATATCTATATGTAAAAGGTATAAAAATAATATTTAACATATCAAAATGATATATAGGAGAATTATGAATATTACTTATGACTATTATAGGATATTTTATTATGTTGTGAAGTTCGGAAGTTTTACAAAGGCGGCAGAGGCTCTGGATAACAGCCAGCCCAATATAACAAGAGCTATGAATAATCTGGAATCACAACTTGGAGTACAGGTGTTTTACCGTTCGAGAAAGGGAATTAAGCTTACAAGGGAGGGTGAAATGCTTTTTAAAAGGGTGAATATTGCTTTTGAACAGATATCCTTAGCGGAACATGAACTGGAGCAGACTAAGAGAATGGATAGCGGCAGTGTCAAAATCGGAGTCAGTGAGATAGCATTACACGAAGTCCTTCTGCCGGTGCTTGCGGCTTATAGGAGAGATTTCCCCAATGTCATGGTTCAGATAACCAATGAGTCAACACCATCTGCGATAAAAAGCCTTAAAAATGATGAGGTGGAGCTGGCACTTGTAACCACACCCATAAATATTAACAAAAATGATTCTTTATCCTGTGAAAATATATGTGAATTCACGGAATATCCCGTAGCACATAAGATGTTTGGAATACCTGATAATAAAGAAATAAGCCTTAAGGAATTGGAAAAATATCCTGTTATTTTTCTTTCAAAAGGGACAGCAACAAGGGAGTATTATGAGGAACTTTTCAGAAAAAAAGGAATGGATATTAAACCTAATGTAATTGCGGCAACTACGGACCAGGTTATGCCAATGGTAAAATCAGGACTTGGAATAGGTTTTGTACCGGAAAGTATGATGGGTGGGAATGTAACCGTTATAAAATTAAAAGATAAGCTGCCAAAACGTCTGATATGTCTTTTATATGATGGGAGAAAACCACAATCACTTGCAGCAAAAGAGCTAATAAAAAGGTTAAGAAGTATGTGACATCCTGCCGGAATTATTGTATAATAATATCAGTTTAAGGGACGGGACAAGAAAAAACAGAATATGGAGGATAATTTATGGCAGGAAGAATGAACAGATTATTAGCTGTCCTTATTTCCGCAGTTACGGTAGCATCATCTGTTAATTTCAACGCGATGGGAACGAAAGCGGCAGAGGGTGTTAATAATGTAAAAGAGACTGTTGAAGCGGATACGAGGAGTGGCAGTTCGGGGGCAGTACTGCATAGCTTTGAAGCACCTTTAGTAGGTAATTCAGGCAATATAAGCAGATATGTAGCAAATTCGGCAATATTTTATGGATTAGCAATGAGCACGGCTATTCCGTCATCATATTCATCTGTGGACAGAGGCTATGTGACAAGTGTCAAGGATCAGGGAGGCCTTGGAATCTGTTGGGCATACGGTGCGTGTGCTGCGATGGAATCCTACGCATTATCCCACGGATATGTGTCATCACCGGATGATATAGATTTGTCAGAATTCGGACTTGCATATATGACATTCAATGACAGCACATTTACAGACCCACTTGGCGGTACAACGGGCGATAAGTCAACCAATTATAACATGACATATTCTTTTGCTAATGGTGGCAATGACCAGTATGCTTTTAAGACCCTTAGTAAGTGGGCGGGTGTTATGAATCAGAAAAGTGTTCCTGAAGCATCATATCCGTATCAGCTTGATCAGGAGGACACAACATATACCTTTAAGGCAGAAGATGTGTCATATATTTTAACCGGCCAGAAGTATATCAATATGAAGGAACGTGACCTTGTCAAGCAGGCAATTATTGAAAACGGTGCCGTAAGTACAATATATACCACTAATCAGAAACGTTCAGATAAGTATGTATACTACTCCGTACCTACAGGTTCGGGACATGAAGTAACCATTGTAGGCTGGGATGATAATATTGATAAATCCCTGTTTGCTGCGAATGGTCATGAGACCCCTCCGGGAAACGGAGCATGGTTAATTAAGAACAGCTGGGGCAGCAACACCGGCAATAACGGATATTTCTGGATGTCATACTACGAATCAAGTATCCAGAATATGAATGCGGTTATATATGAAATCGTTCCGGCAGATACTTATGATTATAATTATCAGTATGACGGAAGCACGATTTTTAATCATTTTATCCAGAATAATGCTTCGCTTTATAAGAACGAGAAGAAATTTGCCAATATATTCAAGGTAAACGGAAGCGCCGACGAGATTCTTAGAAGTGTGGCTTTTGCTGTTGGCAATTCTAACCTTTCATACACGATTGGCATTTACAAAGTAGATACTAAAGCAGTCACCATAACTCCGGAGAGCGGAACCTTGCTTACATCCTATACAGGAAAAACAACTTATGCCGGATATTATACAACGGAGCTTCCTGAAAGTATTACATTACATCGCGGAGATACTTTCTCCGTTGTAGTTACTTTTGATAATGCCTCAGGAATTAATTATTCAATAAGTGAATATCAGACCGCAGATGATGATCATATATATTGGGATGTGGTTAATTCCACAGCGCCGGGACACAGTTATCTGTATTATTACAACAGATGGGTGGATATTAATGAAAACAGTTATGACAGATATCCGGATGCGGACTTCTGTATTAAAGCATTTACTACAGCTAAAAAAGATATAGAGGCTTCGGAAATAACGGGTATTGAACAGTCGGGACTTGATAAAGCAGTTATTACATGGAAAAAGACAAGCGATGCAACAGGGTATGCACTTTACAGAAAAGCTGAGGGAGACGCGGACTATTCACTTGTATATAATGGAACGGATGTGACCTTCACCGATACCGGTCTTGCTTTTGGAAAGACATATTACTATTATGTGAAAGCCTATAACAACAGCCATGGCATGGATACTATTTCTCCGTCACAGGTAAGGAAAATATCAATAGACATCCCAAGAACGAGAATAACTAATGTTGAATCCACAGGAACAGGAATTTCTGTTAAATGGGAAAAAATCAGTGGTGCAAAGGGCTATAAAGTATTACGCTCGGAAGATGGAGAAAATTACTCTGAAATAGCATCCGCGGTTACAAATGAATATACAGATAATAATGTGCCAAAGTATAACAAGGCATACTATTATTCCATCATTACGGTATTTAATGATGGAAGCAAGGACATAGAATCTTTAAAAAGCTCACGTTATGTTGGCAATAAAAAACTTAATAATCCAACAAACGGACACATTAATAATGATGAATACAAGAAATTTAAGCTTACATGGGACAAAGTTGAAAATGCATCAGGATATTATGTAAAACGTATAATAACAAATCAGGATACAGTTACAATAGATGCCAAAGATGTAGATTCATACATTGATGATGTGGAATCAATTGCAGAAAACACTCAGGTGACATATCAGATAATTCCGTATGTAATAGAAGATAATGTCTATAAACAGGGAAAGGGAATAGCGTTTAACCCAATGTATGTAAGGTATGAGCCAATTGCTAATCTTACATATGATAAAGCTGCCAATACAATTAAGTGGGATGCTTATACATTCCCTGATAAACATATAGATACAATGTATCATGTGTACATATCGGAATCAAAAGATGTAAATGACGGCTATTATAAATCATATACCAATACTTTTAATATGCCGGATTATGATGAGAACAAGACATACTATGTCAGAGTAACAGCTTATGCCAGAAATCCATTGCAGAGTACAGGAAGGGAACTGACAGCATTCCAGTCACCGGCATTGATAATAGGCAAGGAACCTGAAGTCATCGTAAAACCTGATAAGCCAATATTATCGTCTATCGATGACAAAAATATAGAAATCGGCAGCAGAGTTGAACTCGCTGCAAAAGTAACCAATACGGATTCGGCATCAACATACACATACCAGTGGTACGAAGCATCTTCAAAGACCGCTTCAGGAACCCCAATAGCCAATGCCACATCCGCAAAATATACACCTGCAACAGGCAAAAACGGAGAAAAATACTACTACTGCAATGTCACAGTCTCTAAGAACGGATATACCGAAACTACAACAACAAATCGTGCAAAAGTAAGAGTAACAACCCCTCTCAGCCGTGCAACAATAGGCAGTATTGCAGCACAGACATATACCGGAAAAGGAATAACACCTTCTGTTACCGTGAAGTATAACGGAATTACACTTACTAACGGAACGGATTATACAGTTTCATACAGTAATCATATTAATCCGGGAACAGCAACAGTAACCATAACCGGAAAAGGCTATTACACCGGAAGCAGGAAAATTAACTTCACAATAAATAAACCGGCGGTGAAGCTACCTGCTCAGGCAACTTCATCTAAAGTAAGTATTGACCAGTCAGGAAACATTGCCAGAAGTATCAAATCCGGAACAAATGTTAATTCACTTTTGCAGAGTATCAATGAAAAACAATATTGTGAAATCAGGAAAAACAATGTAAAACAGTCTGGAAATGTGTCGGTAGGAACCGGAATGCAGTTATGCGTAATTAACAATAATAAAGTAGTCAAGTCTTATAACATCATCGTCACCGGGGATACGAACGGTGATGGAAAAACCAATATCACTGATTTGATTGCGGTTAAACAGAGTATACTTGGAAGATCATCATTGTCCAACATACAGAAACAGGCAGCAGATATGAATAATGACGGAAAAGTCAATATTACCGATTTTATCAAAGTAAAAGCAAAAATACTTGGAAGGGAATAATTACCAATGAAGAAAATAAATAAGATTCTTACTTTTATAGTTGTATTCACACTCTGTGTGATTTGCGGATTTAAGAAAACTGATGTCAATGCGGCATCTGCGGCACTTACAGGTCCTGGAACAGTAAGAGCCGGAGATACAATTACATTGAATCTTAATATATCATCACCGGGAAGTTATGGCTTTGAAGGCAGCCTTGCCTATGATGGCTCTGTTTCACTCGTAAGCATGAGTGCAGGAACAGGCGGTTGGAAGCTTGAACAGAACGGAAGCAGAGTTGTAGTATATGATGATGCACTGTCTAATCCTCTTGGAAATAACTCAACCGTAATAAAAGCAGTATTTAAGGTAAATAATGTGGCAACCGGAACCGGTATAAATATTTCTTTCAACGATATTGTTGTATCGGATGGTAACAATGAAAGCAGTATCGGAACAGCTAAATATTCGGTTGCAGTAGCCGCACCACTCTCCGGCAACAATAATCTTGGCTCATTGTCGATAGCCGGACATAACATTAATTTTAATGCATCGCAGACATCCTATGATATAGGAACTGTGGAGTTTTCGGAAAGCAGTCTTAACATCAGTGCAGCACCGGCAGATGCAACTGCTAAAGTATCGGTAGGCAATCCTGCACTTAACGTAGGTGCTAATACAATTACAATCAACGTAACTGCACAAAATGGTGCTGTTAAGACATACACTATAACAGCCAACAGGAAGCAGGACCCTGATTACAAGGAAAGCAATAATGCCAATCTTAGCGGTATAACTGTCAGTGAAGGAAAGTTATCTCCGGAATTTTCACCTGAAGTAACAGATTATGTCATATATGTACCATTTGAGACAAAGACAATTTCTGCAACAGGAACACTGCAGGATAAAAAAGGAAAACAGGTTCTTAACGGCCTTGTAGAAACATTAAAACAGGGTGAAAATAAAATGACAGTCACGGGTGTCGCTGAAGATGATTCAAAGAAGGTATATAACATTAACGTCGTTGTAATGCCGGAATACAAAGGAAAACTTCCATCTATATCAGGAGTTGAAACTGTAACGGAAGCTGAGACAGAAACGGTGGAAGAAACTGAAAGCACAACAGAAAGCGTATCTGCAACAGAAACTGATGAAGCAGCATCCGAAAATACCAAAAAATCAGGAATTCCGGTAGCAGTATTAATTATTACCGCATTTATAATGTTAGCAGCAGGCTATGGAATATGTTATGCGCTTATGACACGCGGAAATAAGAAGTCCATATAAAACTTATGGCTGAGGATGAGATTTTTATGTATGTATCTGAATTTGACAGGCAAGCCGAAAAATATTTAAAAGGTGAATAACAGAAGGTAATGGTTACTATGAAAACAGGTAAAAAAAACTATATCTTATACTTTGATCTACTCAATATATTTGCATGCTTTGCTGTAGTGGCATTGCATGTAAACGGAGCAGTTCACACATTTGCAAAGACAAGAAACTGGGTTTCATGTATGTTTATTGAAACTCTGTTTTACTTTGCGGTACCCGTGTTTTTTATGCTGACGGGTGCCACACTTATAAATTACAGAAAAAGATATGGCACAGGAACATTTTTTAAGAAAAGATTACTTAAGACACTTGTTCCGTTCATTATTTGGAGTATCATAGGAATATGCTGGTCAATATTTTATACAAAAGGAATGAAAATTTCCGATATCAATACACCGGCAAAATTTATCAGTGCCGTTATTAATTGTAAAGGAATGGGAATATACTGGTTTTTTCCGGCATTGTTTTCGGTATATCTGACAATTCCACTGTTTTCTCTTGTGGATGAAGAGAAGCGGATTGGCAAAAACGGAGTATTCACATATCTTATATTCTTGTATCTTATATTAAATGTTCTAATGCCTTTTATATGCAAAAAGGCAGAGATACAGTGGAACTATTCGCTAAGTACGGTGTGTTGCGGCGGATATACGGTGTGGATACTAATAGGATATTACCTTGCTAATATTGATATTAAAAAGAGCTTCAGAATCTTTATATATATTCTTGGACTGCTCGGTTTCTTTATGTATTTTTACCTGACAGTACAAAAATCCTTTAAAGCCGGAAACTTTGACAAAACCTATGCAGGATATATGAATATACCTGCGATGCTTATGGGAACAGCAGTCTTTGTGTTCTTTAAATACGGAAAATGGAATTTCATAGAGAAGCATGAAAAAGCCGTTAAGTTTGTAAGAAATCTCTCGGCAGCTAGCTTTGGGGTATATCTTATCCATTATTACATTAAAGATTTTTCAATCAGGCATTTTGAAATTGACCCAAGAAATACTTTATATAGAATTGCTGGAACATTTATTATATATGGGTTAAGTGTACTTATTGTCACTTTGATAAGGAAGATACCGGTGGTGAAGAAAATAGTACCTTAAATATAGGCTGTTAGGATAATTTTAAGCTATAGATGACAAACATATTTATTTGTGGTAAAATATTTTTACTTTTTTGGAGGAAACATAATATGGTAAATACCGATTATTTATATGACCATACTTTTTTTGAAAAACATTTTTCAAAATACCACTATGATAAAACCTCAAAGTTGTCTTATAAAGAATACTACAACTCATATATAGTTAATTCCTATATGGAAAACGGACATTATGTGGGTGGCGTTTATACGGAAAGTCTGGACTTCGTAGATGGAACCGCTATAAGACGAGGAATAGGCGAGGTAAATGATAAAAGCAGGATTGTTACCGGTTCAACAGAAGATGACACGGTAATATATATCGGAATGTTGGTTAATGTATGGGGACATCATCTGACGGATAATATAAAGCGTTTATGGTTCCTTGATTCGGATGAGTATAAGAGTAAGTATTCGGGATGTAAGCTTGTATATGTTTCCGCAGAAGGGCAGACTTCATATAAAGACATGCCTTTAAACATGAGAAAATTGCTGAGTATATTGGGAATAGATGAGAATAACATTACTCCCATTACCGATATAACAAGGTTCAAAAAGATTATTGTGCCGGATGAATCCTTCTATAACGACAAGGATGAGACAAGGTTTTTTACAAAAGAATATAAGGATACAGTTAATAAAATCCGCCAATATCAGAAAGAAAAGTTTGTTAAGGATGAGACTTATAAAAAAGTGTATTTCACATATTCAAGATTCAGTTCAGACAAGCAGGTCGGTGAAAATAAATTAGAAGATTTTTTCACAGGCTTAGGATATAAAATTATAGCACCTGAGAGATACAGTTTTGAAGAACAGCTTAATATTTTAGCAAATTGTGAGTTTTTTGCATCAACAATAGGTTCATGTTCCCATAATATAATTTTTCTTCCTGAGGGTGCAAGCGTATATTTAATTCCGAGGGCTTTTTATCTGACAGGTTATCAGGTAGCACTGGGTGAAGTGATTAATCTGAATATATATTATGTTGATTCCAGCCTTTCAGTACTTGTAAGAAGAAATAATCCATGGGAAGGACCGTTTTATTACATTCAGAGCGATAATCTGAAAAGTCTATTTAATATTGAGATAAAATATGACAAAAAGAGTATACGGAATAATTTACATGATATTAAAAAGTATTTGAGAATATCCAATAAATTAGACGATATCGAGAAAAGATATGAACCTGAGTATTACAGCAAAGAATTTGCAAAGTATTACGCAAGGTACAGAAATACAAAGAAATTATCAATCTTGATATGGAAGGTTATATATCGAATAAAAAGAAAATTTAAACACCATTAAGTGAAATTGTTGTAAATGGAGCGAAAAATGAAGAACATTTTTATTGTTGGAGCAAAAAATTGTGGGGCATACGGAGGATATGAGACATTCCTGGATAAATTAACAGAGTATCATCAGGATAATAAGAACATTAAATACCATATAGCCTGGAAAGGAACGGAAAGTAAGGAGTTTGAATACCATAACGCACATTGTTTTCAGATAAAAGTACCTAATATAGGACCGGCACAGGCAATTTATTATGATGTGGCAGCATTGAAGTATTGTATTAAATATATCAAAAAACATAATATTGCCAATCCAATTGTGTATGTTCTTGCCTGCCGCATAGGACCGTTTGCAAGGAAATTTCATAGACAGATTAATAATCTTGGCGGAAAGATGTATGTAAATCCCGACGGACACGAATGGATGAGAGCTAAATGGAGTAAGCCGATAAGATGGTATTGGAAAAAGTCTGAACAGTTAATGGTTAAAAACTGTGATCTTTTAATATGCGATAGCAGAAATATAGAAAAATATATTCACAAGAGTTATGAAAAATACAATCCAAAGACTACATTTATTGCATACGGCGCCGACCTTACCCCGAGTAAGTTGTCAGATGATGATGAAAAGCTTGCTAAATGGTATAAGGAAAAGAATTTAAGCAAAAAAGAATATTATCTGGTAGTCGGAAGATTTGTTCCGGAAAACAGTTTTGAAATTATGATTCGTGAGTTTATGAAGTCGGATTCTAAAAGGGATTTTGCTATTATTACAACTGCTGATGATAAATTTCAAGCACAGCTTGAGGACAGGCTTCATTACAAAAAAGATAAGCGTATTAAGTTTGTGGGAACGGTATATGACCAGGAATTACTTAAAAAAATCAGGGAAAATGCTTATGCTTATTTTCATGGACATACTGTAGGAGGAACTAATCCGTCTCTTATTGAAGCTCTTGGAAGTACCGACCTGAATTTACTTGTGGAAGTAGGCTTTAACAAAGAAGTAGCCGAGGACGGTGCTCTTTATTGGGGTAGGGAAGAAGGTTCTCTGGCACAACTGATAAATAAGGCAGACCGTCTCAGCGACGAAGAAATAGCAGAGCTTGGAAAAAAAGCTAAAGAACGAGTACGAAAAGAATATACATGGCAGAAGATTTCTGATATGTACGAAGCAATATGGAGAGAATGATATGAGCGTTATTTATGCGATACTGTACTATTTTAGACAGGCAACTAAGTTTTTATCTAAAAGAAGAGGAGCTACTTATGCGGGGAATTTAGACCCGTCATATCTATTTGCACCATCATACATTATTGAAAACAGGAAAAATAAAAAAATGTGGATCAGCATTGCAGTAATTTTCGGTGCAATGGCGGTCTATTTTGCTTTGCAGATTCTGGTTAATAAGGATGTCGATAAGGTAAAAGGTTTAATTACCATATTTAAAATATTAATCTGCACGGTTGTGCTTATGTACGGCATAAAGTATTACAACAGGGTCAGATTAAAACAGATTGCATATGCGATAACATATATGAATGTAATTTCCCTCGGATTTGCATTAATATTCAGAAATTGTTTCTTATGGAGAACACACGATTATATTAATAAATACACAACAACAAGACTTCAGTTGTTCTATCTTGAACCAAGTGAGTTGGGTTTTCATCTTGTACTTATTATGATAATCCTTCTTCACTATTTCTTTCAGGAAAAGAACAGAAGAGAAAAGCTTAAGCTAATAATTATGTTTGCATTAAACGGTATTGTGCTGTTTTTTGCAAGGTCAATGGGAGCAATATGCATAGGCGCAGTTACGTTTGCGGTAATGTTTATTGTTGACTGGATCAGAAATCATGACAGTAAGAAAAAAAATATAATCAATATTGTTATCATATGTTGTGTATTGGCAGCTATAGGTCTTATGTTTATTACCAAAAGTGACATTGCCAACAGAATTATTGATACAATAAACGGAAAAGATGCGTCCAACGGTTACAGAATAGGTGTATCTTTTGATGTCCTTAAAGCAAGTCTTAAAGATACAAAATTCATGGGTGTAGGATTCGGTAATCTCAACACACCGAAATTCAGGGCGAAATATTCATATCTCGGTCTTTATGAAGTACTTGCCAATTCCTTTATGTATTTTGTGATTGAGACAGGTATTTTTGGCATAATTGTACTTGCGGCGATTTTAGTCCTGCTTATTAAGGCATGTGTTAAGAAAAAAGATACGCTTCGTATCGGTATGGTAGCATTTCTTGTTACTTATCAGTTATTAGCAAGCCATTTCACCAACGGCGTTATCTGGCTCATTTATGGACTGATTTTAAGCGAAGCCGTATATGAAAAGAAAAGACATACAGAGGACGAAACAGTTTACAACAGCGATAAAAAGATTAATCTCTTATATTTACATGCAGGTGCCGAATTGTATGGTGCCGATAATGTTATGTATGAATTAATAAGAGGCCTTGATAAGGACAAATACAATATAGATGTTGTATTGCCATGTGACGGACCTTTGGTAAATAGAATTGGCGGAATAGACAAGGTTAATGTAGAGGTTATGCCATATCCGATTTTAAGAAGAAAATATTTCAATCTTAAAGGAATGGTTTCATACGCATTTAATTATATACGTTATTCTTTTAAGCTGATTCATTATGTTAAGAAACATAAGATTGACGTGGTTCACGTTAATACCACAGCGGTTCTTGAAGGAATTATGGTTAAGGCATTTTGTGAAGCTAAGATTGTATGGCATGTTCATGAGATAATTGTCAAACCGAGAAAAGTCGCAAAGCTTATTTATTACTGTGTAAATAAATGGTCGGATGAGATTGTAACCGTATCCAATGCGGTATGTGAAGCGGTTAAGACAACCAACGAATCTGTCAATGTAATATATAACGGCGTTGACAATAATAAGTTTAACGATAAAACAGCAGATTTAGATGCAAAGAGAAAAGAACTTGGCATAACAGGGGACAATATCATTGTAGGAATGGTAGGAAGGGTTAATGCGTGGAAGGGTCAGAATGACTTTGTGGACGCACTCAAACCTGTCCTTGAAAAACATGATAATGTAACAGCGCTTATGATAGGCGGTGTATTTGAAGGCGAAGAATGGAGAATGACTGAATTAAAGAAGAAAATCTCAGAACTCCACCTTGAAAACAGAATTGTAGTATCTGATTTCAGAAATGATATAAATGAAATATATAAGCTTATGGATATTTTTGTACTTCCAAGCACCAATCCCGACCCATTGCCAACCGTTGTTTTAGAGGCAATGGCAAACGGACTGCCGGTTGTGGGATATGAGCATGGCGGTGTATGTGAAATGGTAAAAAAAGACTACAACGGTCTACTTGTGCAGGTATGTAATCCAAGTGCCATGGCAGAGGCAATAGAAAAGCTTATCACCGATACGGAATTAAGAAAAGAATTTGGCAGACACTCCGTTGAAAGACAGCACAGTATGTTCTCACTTACGGCATATATAAATAATTTTGACAGACTTTATACAAAAACAATGGGTGAAATACAATGAATGTTTCAATAATTACTTCTTTTTATCACGGAAATAAATATATTAACCAATATATTGATATGATTAAATCATTAAAACTGGAAAGCGATGACAGTCTTGAAGTCATTATGGTAAATGACAGTCCGGAGGAACCTTTGGCACTGCCTGAATATGGTAATATTGATATAAAGGTTATAGTCAATGAAGTTAATTCAGGAATCCATAAGGCAAGGGTAAACGGATTGTCACACGCTAAAGGCGATTACGTTATTTTTGTTGACCAGGATGATTTACTTATGCCTGATACGATTTTAGACTATAAACATAAACTTGTTGATGAAGATTTAATTATTGCAAACGGAATTTACGAGTTAAAAGATGAGAAAAAGCCTATATTCCGAACCAAAAGGTCCCAGTGGTTTGCTTCCAAAAAACTGGGATATGTATATGTAAGAAATCTTATAGTATCTCCGGGACATTGCATTATTAGAAAGGCTTCAATTCCTAAAGAGTGGACAAACAATTTTATGAAGATAAACGGGTCTGATGATTATTTCCTGTGGCTTCTGATGTTTTACTACAAAAAAAAGGTAAACTATCTTTATAAAACAGAATATATTCACAAAGACACGGGAGCTAATTTATCCTTTGATGAAGAAAAAATGCTGAAGTCCTCAATGAGCTTTATCGAGGTGATGAAGAATATTGACCCTAAGTTTGTAAAGTATGCAGAAAAAATCGAAAAAGTAATAAAGTTCAAATATGATTATAAGTTTGGAAGCGTAAGTAAAAAGGTGTTAATAATAATGAAACACCCTGTAATTTTCTTTATAAATACAGTGTACCATTTTGTTTTCAAAGGAATTTAACATAAGGAGAAGTCATAATATGAAAAATCATAATATTTTAGTTATACATGCACATACGGAAAACAGAGGCGATGAAGCTGCTGTTAAAGCAATGATAGCCGCCATAAAAGAAAAAGAACCTGATGCAAATATATGTATTTCTTATAACGGACCTACGTTTTATCCTAATATGGACAATGTAAAAGAAATCTGCAGATTCCCTAAGATTGCGTCAAGGCTTGCACAGCTTGACTTCTTCTTAATACTTATGACTAAAGGAAAATTATCCGTCACTAAAGAGGGCAGGGAATTTATCAATGAAGTAAAAAAAGCGGACATCGTTCTTCACGCACCGGGAGGACCTTCTATCGGAGATATTTATGAAGAATCCGAATGGTTATACCTTAAAAGACTTCAACTGATAAAGAGAATGGGTATTCCTTATATGTTCTACGCACCGTCCATGGGACCCTTTAAGAATGAAAAAAGGAACAAACAGAGAAAAGCGATATTACGGGATGCAGAGAAAATTGTGCTTAGGGATCCAATCTCACTCAAATATGTAAATGAGTTTCTCGGCGAGGATAAAGCGGTGCTGGCACTTGACTCCGCATTCCAGAACAATATTGATGGGGATGTTTATGAAAAATTATATGACGGTTATACTGAATTAAAAGATTTTATGGCAAAGCATGAGAAGTGTATAGGTATTACGATAACCGATTTGTTATGGCATCCGAAACATAGGAATAATAAAGAATTATTAAGTAAAATAGAGAAGAGTTTTAAAGAAAATATTGAAAAACTTACCTCTGAAGGTTACGGAATTGTTTTTATTCCGCAGTTATACGGAATACTTGATGATGAAAAATTAATGAACGGCTATTGTATAAATGATAACTGTTTTACGATTACTTCCAAGTCGGAAAAATACGATTCACAGTTTCAGCAGTATGTTATATCAAAATTATATGCTGTAATAGGAATGAGATACCACAGCAATATTTTTTCAGCAAAGCAGCTTACGCCGTTCATATCAATCACTTATGAACAGAAAATGCTTGGCTTTATGAAAGAATCGGGACTTGAAGAGTATTGCATTGATGTGAATGAACTTAATGCGGACATTCTTTGGAAAAAATTTAATCATCTTGTTGAGAACTATGATGAATATGTGGGTAAATTAAAACAGTTAAAGACTGTGCTTCAAAATAAGGCGCACATAACAACAGATGAGTTGTTTAAGACATTGGAAACTCTGAGGTAATATTATGGAAATAAAAGATTTTTTAAGATGTATAAAAAGAAATTATCTGATAAGGAGAGAATTCAGACACGAATGTAAGGAATACATTAAGTATAATTACAACAACCCTAATCAGAAATCCTTTAATTCATATCAGGCAAAGATATACAGACAGATTCATGTTATTGAAAAAGCATTGTCTCTTTCTAATACAAGAAAAGGCTTTGGAACGACAAGAGTACAGGAGCTTTTTGTTATGATGGACCAGTATCTGGCACTTGGATTTGATACTGAGGAATATGTATTTCAGGCTGCAATAGGGGCTTTAAACAGATATATTGAGTTCCAACATTCCGTTGATTATGATGTCACGGAGATTGAAAAACGTGCAGAAAAGTACCATACCTTCTACAAACATAACGAAAACGTGGATGCCGGTGCAAAGGAAGCGGATTATATGTCAATAAAAAAGGCTGCAGGAGAAAGTTTTGATAAATTTGTTTTTTCAAGACATTCAGTAAGACAGTTTGACACATCCAAAAAAGTAGCTGTTGAGGATATAGAAAAAGCCGTTGCTTTGGCAAAGAAATCACCTTCCGCATGTAACAGACAGGCATCAAAGGTATATGTATTTGAAAACAGCGAAGACAATTCATATATAGGTAAATATGTAAAAGGCAACACGGGTTTTGAAGCAGAGGTTGATAAATATCTTGTAGTAACTGCCGACAGAGCATGCTTTTATAATGCAATGGAAATTAATCAGGAATATATCGACGGTGCCATATTCGGAACTGTTTTAACCTATGCCCTGCATTTTTATGGTATTGCTTCCTGCATACTACAAAATGGACAGGATTATAAAGCAACAGATGCATTGAAGGAAAGACTTGGTATTCCTGACAGCGAACGAATAGTATTTTTTATTGCTATTGGAGCATATAAAGAGAATTTCAAGACAGCGGTATCGCAGAGAAAAAAGATGGAAGATGTTTTAATAGTAAGAAAGTAGGCGGATATGGATAAAGATAATTATATTGTTACAGTTGTAGTTCCTGTATATAATCACGAAAGATATATCGAACAGGCAATTATGAGTATATATAATCAGAAAACCGATTATAAATATAAGGTCCTAATTGGAGAGGACAAGTCTACAGATAATTCAAGGGAAATACTTAAAAAATTGCAAAAAAAATTACCTGAAAATTTTATTTTTCTGTATAGAGAACAGAATATGGGAATACAGAATTTCTACGATATGTATGAGAGAATAACAACCAAGTATTATATCGTGCTTGAAGGTGATGATTTTTGGTGTGATGACAAAAAATTGCAGAAACAGATTGAGTTTATCGAAAAACATCCGCAATATATAGGTGTAAGCCATTGGATTAATATTGTTGATCAAAACGGAAATGACAGCAATGTTGACAGAAAAGAAATTACAGGCGAATACAGATTTAAAGATTACAAAAATGGAAGAATGCCGGGACATACCTCATCAAAACTATTAAAATATGAATTTTATGATTATAAAAAGAAATATATTAACAGATTTACAGATTTAAAATATCCCGGGGATCAGATAGAAGCTTTTCTGATTGCAGATTTGTTTAAAATATATTGTATACCTGAGAAAATGAGCAGCTACAGATATATTACTGATTCAGGTACAAGTTATTCAGCTACCCATAAATTTGACAGTAATGCAAAAATTAACAGAATAAAATTTTATTATTATAATTATATTTTTTCAAAAGAAAACAATGGAAATAATAAAATAACTGAATTAAGCCAGCTTCAATACATATTTTTTATGTATAGATTTAGAAAAGATTTGAAAATTCCCAAGGAACTGCTTAAAAAAGAAATAAGAAAAAGTGGTAAGACATTTAAAATATATATATTTATTCTTGCTAGAATAAAAATAGCACTTTTTGCAAAAATAGGTGGAATTTTTAAGAAAAATAAAAGAAAAATCCGAAACTAAAGTAGAGGTGCAAAATGGCGGAAGAAAATTTAAATAAAAAAGTATTTTCAGGACTTATTTGGAAATTCGGGGAAAGATTCACTGCAGAACTTGTAACATTTGTTGTTTCAATTGTATTAGCCAGATTATTGATGCCGGATGATTATGGTGTCATTGCTCTTATGATGGTTTTTATTACTATAGCGAATGTTTTTGTAATAAACGGTTTTGGAAATGCACTTATACAAAAAAAGAATGCAGATAATAGAGACTTTTCGTCTGTTTTTTATTTTAATATTATTTTTTCAATTGCAGTTTATTTTATACTTTTTGCTTTTGCACCTGCAATAGCAAGATTTTATCATATGCCGGTTATTTGCCCTGCTCTCAGGGTTTTATCACTTAGAATTGTTATAGCATCGGTTAATTCCGTTCAACAGGCGTATGTTTCAAGAAATATGTTATTTAAGAGGTTTTTCTGGTCAACTTTATTTGGAACATTGTTATCTGGTGTTGTTGGAATAGTGATGGCATATAAGGGCTGTGGTGTATGGGCTATAGTTGCACAATATCTTACAAATACATGTGTCGATACGATTGTCTTATGGATAACGGTAAAATGGAGACCTGAAAAGTATTTCTCATTTAGAAATCTTGGAGAATTAATTTCTTATGGATGGAAAATTCTTGTGTCAGGATTACTTGATACAGGTTATAATCAGTTAAGAAATCTTGTTATTGGAAAGAAATATAGTTCTGCAGATTTAGCACAATATAATAAAGGACAGCAGTATCCCCAGCTTATTGTTACAAATGTTATTTCGTCAATTAGTGGAGTGCTTTTTCCGGCTATATCAAAATGCCAGGATGATTTGAACAATGTCAAAAATATCACAAGAAGGGCAATTAAAGTAAGTTCGTATGTTATGTGGCCATTAATGATTGGACTTGCGGTTATTGCAAGACCTTTAGTAATTGTAATGCTGACTGAAAAATGGCTTCCATGTGTACCTTTTGTTTGGATTGCATGTTTTACTTTTGGATTGTATCCGATTCATTCTTCTAATCAGGAAGCAATAAAAGCATTAGGCAGAAGTGATTTGTTTCTTAGACTTGAAATAATAAAAAAAACAATTGGTGTTACAATCCTGATTATCTCTATGAGATATGGTGTTATGGCAATTGCGTTAAGCCAGATTGTTACATCAATTTTAAGTACATTTATTAATGCATCCCCTAACAGAAAATTATTAGGGTATAGTTATATCGAGCAGATAAAAGATATGATACCCTCATTTGCATTAGCGGTGGCTATGGGCATTGTAATATATCCATTAGCATTTATAATTAAAAACAACATTCTGTTGATAATAGCTCAGGTAATAGCCGGAATATTTATTTATATAGGTCTTACAAAAGTATTTAAAAATGATAATTTGAGTTATTTACTTAAATTTGTTAAAAGAAAACGGCAATAAATGGAGGTTTTATAATGAAAAAATTAATGATTTTAGGCGGATCGAGATATGCGGTGCCAGTTATAGAAACAGCTCATAATTTGGGATTATATGTAATTACTTGTGATTATTTGCCAGATAACATAGCACATAAATTTTCTGATGAATATTGCAATGTCAGTATTATTGATAAAGAAGCTACTTATGAGGCTGCAAAGAGATTAAAAATTGATGGCATTGTTTCTTTTGCATGCGATCCTGGGGTTGCTACAGCAGCTTATATAGCTGAGAAAATGGGGTTGCCATTCCAGTGCTCATACAGAGCAACAGAAATATTGCAGGATAAAGGATTGTTTCGCCAATTTTTAACAGAAAATGGATTTAATTGTCCTCATGCTAAAAGATATGAAGATAAAAAATCACCATTTAATGATATTGATTATTTTAATTGGCCGGTTATTGTTAAACCTACTGATTCAGCAGGTAGTAAAGGAGTTACAAGAGTTGACAGGGTTGAAGATCTTGCTGATGCAATCAATGTTGCATTAGGAGGAGCACATAACGGAGCATTCATTATTGAAGATTTTCTTACCTTTGAAGGATATCATTCATCAACGGATCCATTTACCGTAGATGGACAGTTAAAATTTGCAACTTATTCTGATCAGTTATTTGATCCTGAAGCAGACAATCCTTATACACCTGCGTATATTATCTGGCCATCAACTATGAAACAGGAACATCAGGATTATCTTACCTCAGAAATTCAAAGACTTATGACACTTTTGAATATGAAAACAGGAATTTATAATATTGAAACTTGTGTTGCAAATGGCAAGCCTTACATTATGGAGGTTTCGCCAAGAGGTGGCGGATGTAAAATTGCAGAGCTTCAGAGAATGGCATATGGAGTTGATTTAATAGAAGCAGAGGTAAAAAAAGCTGTTGGAATGCCTATTGATGAAATCAAACAGACGGAGTGTGACGGATGTTGGTGTGAGATGGTTGTACATGCCAGACCTGGAAAAAGCGGTATATTAAGATCAGTTACGGTTGACTCTGATATAAAAGAAAAATATTTAAAGGTAGTTGATCTTTCAGCTAAACCGGGTGATTTTGTACAGCCTTTTACCGGTGCTAATATGTCACTTGGAGATATGTTTTTTAGATTTGATGATAGAACAGAATTGGAAACTGTCATGTCTAAATCAAATGAATGGTTGCACATTGAACTTGATGAAAAATAAATATTGTGAAAGGATTTTTGTATATGAAGAAGATTATTGTTTTTGGAGCAAGTGGTGATACAGGAAAGTATTTTGTAGATTATTTATTAAATACTGTACATACTGATTTTGAAATAATTGCATCAGGAACAAAAGATTGCAGATATTATGAGCATAACAATATTAAATATATTAAAGTTGATATTACCCAAAAGAAAGATTTTGATAAATTACCTAAAGATGATGTGTATGCTGTTGTCGATTTAGCAGGATTTATGCCGGCGAGAATGAAAGGCTACGATCCATATAAATATATAGATGTAAATATAACAGGTAATTTAAATATATTAGAATTTTGTAGGAAAAACCATGTTTCTAAAATTCTGTATGCTCAGAGTTTTGGCGATATAAAGAATTATGCAGAAAAAGATATACTGTTAAAACCGGATATGAAGCCGGATTTCAGCTATAATACTGATCATACAATATATGTTATGACAAAGAATTTCACAGTTGATATGATAAAAAATTATAATCAAATGTATGGAATCAGCGCATTTATTTTTAGATTACCAACAATATATTTATATTCCAAAACAGATACATACTTTGTCGATGGAGAAGAAAGAAAAATTGGCTACAGGTTACTGATTGACAATGCAATTGAAGGGAAAGATATAGAAATATGGGGAGACAAAACCAGAAAAAAAGATATGGTTTACGTCAAAGATTTTTGCCAGATGATGTATAAGGCATTAATTTCAGATATAAAATTCGGACATTATAATGTAGGCACAGGTGTTGGAACTTCATTAGAAAAACAAATTGAAGGAATTATAGATGTTTTTTCAGATGGAGTGCATAAATCTAAAATTATTGAACGAAAAGATAAACCAAATTCACCACAATACATAATGGATATTCAGAATGCGAAAGATGAATTAGGATATGAGCCTAAATATAATTATATAGAAATGCTTAAAGATTTAAAACGTGAAATGAATGAAAAAAGATTTGATTGTTAGCATGCTGTTTATATGACAAAGTTGACAAAGAATACTTTGCATAGTATAAAATATGAGAATATAAAAGATTATTGCAAATTGATTTAGGAGATATTACTATGGATGAAAAAATAATGGTTACCAGATCATCAATGCCACCAATGGAGGAATTTATTGAAGAAATAAAGTCAATATGGGAAACTCATTGGCTGACTAATATGGGTGAAAAACATAAAACACTCGAAAAATTACTTAGAGATTATCTCGGTGTTGAGAATGTGTCTCTTATGACCAATGGGCATCTTGCCCTTGAACTGGGTATTCAGGCTATGAATCTTAGTGGAGAAGTAATTACCACACCTTTTACGTTTGCTTCTACAACCCATGCCATAGTAAGAAACGGGCTTACACCGGTTTTTTGTGATATAGAAAAAGACACTTTTACAATTGATGTAAATAAGATAGAGAGTCTTATTACAGATAAAACAACTGCTATTATGCCGGTGCATGTATATGGTAATATTTGCAATATTGAAGCTATTGAAGATATAGCCAAAAGACATAATCTTAAGGTTATATATGATGCAGCACACACTTTTGGAGAAAAATATAAAGGAAAAGGAATTGGCTCATTTGGGGATGCGTCGATGTTTAGTTTCCATGCTACAAAGGTGTTTAATACCATAGAAGGTGGAGCTGTATGTTACAAGGATAGTGATTATGGCCTGGATTTATACAGGTTAAAGAATTTTGGTATTAGAGATCAGGAAACAGTTGATGCTGTCGGAGCTAATGCCAAGATGAATGAATTTCAGGCAGCAATGGGAATATGTAATCTCAGGCATATTGACGAAGAAATTACAAAACGTAAAACAGTATATTTCAGATATCGTGAAAATCTCAATGATGTAAAAGGAATTCATATGCCGGAACTTAACCCTGATGTAAAATATAATTATGCATATTTTCCAATTGTGGTTAATCCTGAATTGGCGGGATTTAGCAGAGATGATGTGTTCAATGAATTAATGAAAGAAAATATTTATTCAAGAAAGTACTTCTATCCGATTACCAATGCGTTTGATTGTTATAAAGACAGATTTTGTTCCGGAGATACACCAATTGCACTTGATATTTCCAATAAAGTTCTTACATTGCCAATGTATGCAGATTTAACAATAGATTCTGTTGATAAAATATGTTCTATAATTAAAAGATTAGCATAAAAAAATAGGAGAAATTATGGAAAAATTAAGAAAAATATACATTTACGATATGTTAAAATACTCTATAAAAAAGTATATGACTATTATAATATGTCTGATTTTAAGTTGTTGTCTGGTATTTATGTATTGTAACAAAAAAACAGATTTAGTGACTGTACCAAAGGAAAATTCGGAACTTACACAGACAGATGTAAATGCAGTAAATAATATGGTAACAGTAAGGTCATTATATAATACAGCCACATATTATTATTATAACGGCGTTTTGAACCGTATCTCTGCTTTGGCAGTACCTAAAAATATTGTACAGTACAAAGTAAGCGGAATTGATAACGCTGCGGATGTATGTAATATTCTTGCGGCAAGTCTTAAAGAGGACGGCGTAAGAACAAGCATACTTGACAAATACAAAGGCGTTACAAACGGTTCGGAATATGACACTCTTATCAGCGCAGAGGTAAACGATAACTTTTTTACCATAAAGATTGTGGGACAGAATAAAGATATGTGTCTTGAGATGACATCAATTATCGAAGCTGCCGTTCTCGAAAAATTTGACGGGATAAAATCAGAATATTCAAGTGCCGCATTGACAAAGACCAATGAATATTATGATAGCAGCATGGATGATGATATACTTGAAGCACAGAAGCTTAAAAAGAGTGTATTTGAAAGAGCGTATAATGATTATAAGACCGCACTTTCAATCTTATCCACAAAACAGAAGCAGGAATATAACAGAAGAATATCCGGAACAACAGCTGACAGTACCGATAGCGATACTTCTGTAGAAAAAAGTTCATTCAAACAGTATGTTAAGAATTATATGACCCCAAAATGGCTTCTTATCTCACTTCTTGCAGGTATTCTGTCAGGTATAGTCGTTAATTGCATCATATACTGCTTTAGGAAAACGATTAGGAACATTTATGAAATAGAAGATTTCCATAAATATGGATTTGTATTGGATTGTAACCATAAAAATAATAAAGACAAAGGTTATGACATTAATCTTATACAGAAGAAGCTTGGTGACAGTAACGAAACTGCGGTTTACTTAGATATAGATTGTGAGTTGGCAGAGAAGAATAATGAATTTATCGAATCATTAAAGGCACAGCTTAAGAAGAAGGGGTATGAACCGTCAGTAATCGGCTCTGCCATAGATGATAACGGTGATCTGAATGTAAAACATGGTACCGTTATTCTGGTAAGAAAAGTCATGAAGTCACGTTATGACTTATTATGCAAAGAAACACAGATTTATAAAGATAATGACGTAAATGTGGTAGGAGTTATAGCCTTTTAACAAGGATAGGTGGTAATATGAACATTAAGATTTTAGTAGCCGCACATAAGAAATACCGGATGCCGGAAGATAAGATATATTTCCCTGTCCAGGTTGGCTCATATGGAAAAGAGAATATAGGATTCGCCAGAGATGACGAGGGCGATAATATTTCACAGAAGAATCCTTATTTTTGTGAACTGACAGGCCTATACTGGATATGGAAGAATGTAGATGCGGATTATTACGGACTTGTTCATTACAGACGTTATTTTTCGGCTGTTCCTAAGATTAAAAGGACTTCACATGATAAGTTCAGATATATTCTTGACGAGGCAACCCTTGAGAATATACTTAAGGATTATGATATTGTTGTGCCTAAGAAGAGAAAGTATTTTATTGAAAGTCTTTATTCCCACTACGCACATACACATTATGAAGAACACATCCTGATTACAGAGAAAGTAATTAAGGAGATATGTCCTGATTATGAAGCGTCATTTAAAAAGGTAATGAAAAGCAGCAGTGCCCATATGTTTAACATGATGATAATGAGCAAAGAAAAATTTAATGAATATTGCAAATGGCTTTTTGATATTCTTTTTGAAATAGAAAAGAGAATAGATATTACACAGTATGATGCTTATCAGGCAAGATTGTTCGGAAGAATCAGTGAATTGTTACTTGATGTATGGATAGGAAAAAATTCATACAGATATAAGGAAGTCGGATTGCTGTATATGGAAAAAATGGATTGGAAAAACAAGATTTGTTCGTTCATTAAAGCAAAATTTGGTGGAAAGAAATATGACAGGAGCTTTTAGTCAATGAATAAAAAAGCTGCATACAGACCGGATGAATTAATGTTTCTTATGGCTGTTATAATTTTTTACATATCTGTTTTATTAAATCTGACTGTTATTAAGGTTAGGTTTGGACAGGTATATACATTATGTATGTATTTACAGAAATTGTCTTACATTCTTCTGGCAATATCTGTTTTATTCCAGACGTACAGAACGTCAAATTTTTATATTGGAATTATTATGATATGCGTATCGGTGATTGCCGCAATAACCTCAGGAGAAAGTATTGTAATGTGGGGTGTGATTGCAATTGTTGCCGGTAACTGCACTAACTCCCGCAAAGTTATAAAGGCAGTATTGATTACACAGATTGTTGTATTTGCCATAACATTTATATTATGTGGAGCCGGTGTGATACAGGACTATATTTTTGATCCGGAAACAAGAGCCAGACATTCCCTTGGATTTACATGGACAACTACACCAATTATAATTTTTATGTTTATGATTATGGAATATTGTTATCTTAGAAGCAGGGATTTAACATTATTTGAGATATGCCTGCTTGAAGTTTTAATGACAATATTGTTTGTACTTACCAATACGAGAATGTGTTATGCAGTAACAACCTTAATGCTTATTGTTATTGCATTGAATAAATATTTTAAATGGAGACCTGCTAATAAAGTTAAGAAGAATATGGGTAAGGGCATGGTAATCATACCATGGATTATATTCGCCTTTGTTCTGACTGTATCCTTTATGTACAGTAACAGTGCAAGCTGGGAAAAGGTTAATCTGTTTTTCAATTTTAGACTGAGCCTAGCCCATAATGCCATAAATACTTATGGGATACACCTTGTGGGAAACCCAATAAAGTGGATTGGATTTGGATATGGTGGAATTGATGGAATATATAATTATGTTGACAGTTCATATATCCAGGCACTGTTGTCATATGGCGTTTTATTTATGATAATGATATTAGCTGTTTACAGTTGCATATTTAAACATGCTAAGAAAAACGGTTATGCAATTGTAATAGCTGCGGCACTTTTAATTTCAATAACAGAACCAAGACTTTGGAATCTTACCTTTAACCCATTGCCTTTCTTATTAATTGATGCGGTTAAGGATAGGAACAGTTTTAGCACACAAGAGGTAGTATCGAATGTTTAATATTTTGATATTCGGAATGAATGACAATCCCGGAGGGGTTGAAAGCTTCCTGATGAATTACGCAAGAAATTTTGATAAAACCAAGGTTCATATGGATTTCCTTTGTAATACAAAGGTTGTTGCGTATGAAAATGAGCTTACGGATATGGGCTGCAGGGTAATTAAAGTTACCGCAAGAAGAGATAATCCTGTCAGATATAAAAAGGAAATGAAAGCTTTTTTTAAGGAGCATGCCGCAGAATATGATGTGATATGGGTTAATCTTTGCAGTCTTGCCAATATTGATTATTTAAAAATGGCTAAAAAATACGGAATACCTGTAAGAATTATACACAGCCACAATTCAAGAAACATGGATTCCAGACTTCGTGGTATTCTCCACAAAATCAATAAAAAGAAAATCGGCAGGATAGCAACCGACTATTGGGCATGCTCGTATGAGGCAGCAAAGTGGTTTTATCCTGATAAAATAATCAATTCCGACCAATACAGGCTTATATATAATGCGATAGATACTTCCTCATATAGGTTTAATGAGGATATAAGAGATAATTACAGAAAAGAACTTAATATAGAAGATAAAATTGTGCTTGGACATATCGGACGTATGCACTTCCAGAAAAACCAGTCCTTTTTATTGGAAATATTCGCGGAATTTAAGAAAATACACAGCAATTCGGTACTTATGCTTATTGGACAGGGCGAAGATGAGGATATGCTTCACGAAAAAGCAAAGCTGTTAGGTATAACAGACAGCGTGATGTTTATGGGCATCAGAAATGACGTGAAGAATCTTTTGATGGCTATGGATGTTTTTGTATTTCCGTCGTTATTTGAGGGATTAAGTGTGGTTGCTATGGAGGTACAGTCATCAGGTCTTCCGGCAGTTGCATCGGATAATGTAATTCCCGATTATGCGGTGGCTGATGAGAACTTTCACAGAATAAGCCTTGAAAGAGGAGCTGCTGACTGGGCAAAGGAAGCAGACCTGCTTCTTAAAAGTGATGATATTAATAGGAAAAATGGCGTAGATAAAGTAAAAGCTGCGGGATTTGACATAGTCAGTCAGGCAAAAGATTTGCAGGACTGGTTTCTGGCAAAAAAGCGTTAATTACGTTGAAAGGATTGTAATTATGGATATAGATGTTGTAATTCCTTGGGTAGACCCATCGGATAAAGCTTGGATTGAGAGTAAAAATAAGTATCTTGGTATTGAAGATTTAAATAAAATCGATAATTCTAATAATCGTTTTAGAGATTGGAAAAATTTTAAATATGTATTTCGTGGGATAGATAAATTTATGCCCTGGGTTCATAAAATATACTTGGTAACATGTGGACAGACCCCTGATTGGATGAAAAAAAATTTAGACGATGATAAACTAGTATTGGTAAATCATAAAGACTATATTCCGGAAAAATATTTGCCAACGTTTAATGTTAATCCAATAGAATTAAATCTTCATAGAATCAAGGGATTATCGGAACATTTCATATATATGAATGATGATTATTTTATTATTAATGAAACAAAGCCTGATGATTTTTTTGTTGATGGTTTACCATGTGATTATGCACTTGAGGATCCGATTACTCCAAATCATAAGGATGTATTTAATGATATTCTTATTAATAATATGATTTTGTTGAACAGCAGATACGACAGAAGAGAAGTATTGAAGAAACAGAGAAAAAAATTTTATTCATTATGTGATAAAAAAGCATTTTTGACAAATATGTGTTTAAGACCATTAAAGCGTAATGATTTTTTTGGACTGCATTATTCTCACCTTGCTACTAATATTTTAAAAAGTACTATGGAAAAATTATGGGATGAAAATTATGAAACATTAGATAAAACAAGTGCTAATAAATTTCGTAATTCAGATGATGTAAATCAGTTTATTATCAAAAATGAGCAGTATGTTACAGGTAAATTTCATCCATATAATGTAAACAAATTTGGAAAAGCGATTCATTTGGATGATTCTGTGGATGGTGCGGTTGACGAATTATGTGATGTAATAACAAATAGTAATTATAAAATGATTTGTATTAATGATTTTAATATTGTTGATTTTGACAGAACTAGAGAAAAAGTTAACAGAGCTCTTGACATTATATTACCGAAACCATCAAGATGGGAGGTTGAATAATGGATAATATGAGGCATATTTTAATTGCTGGATTAACAGAAAATAAGGGTGGTTTGGAAAGCTATATAATGAATATCTATAGGAATTGCGACAGAGATAAAGTCCAATTTGACTTTGCGGTATTTGGAGACAAGAAAATAGCATATACGGATGAGATAAAATCCCTTGGCGGAAGAGTATTTCATATTCCGAGAAAAAAACAGTCCGTAAAAGAGCATTACGGTATGATGAAAAAAATATTTGAGAATACTCCGTACGAAGCGGTGTATTTCCAATTTAACATGAAGCCGTTAAGCCTTGATTTATTCAGATATGCCAAGAAATATGGTGTTAAAAAGAGAATAATCCATTCCCACAATACCACAGAGCCAAAGATGTCCGTTAAAGACCGTATAAGGGAAAAACTTGCAGATATGAAGCTTGATAAATATGTTAATTATCGTTTCGCGTGCTCTTATGACGCAGGTAAATGGATGTTTGGAAACAGGGACTATAAAGTAATACCTAATTGTGTTAATTGTGACGATTTTAAGTACGATACGGATAGAAGAAACGCAAAAAGAAGAGAATTGGGACTTGAAAATAAATATGTTATCGGAACGGTAGGTCGTTTGCAGCCAGCGAAAAATCCGGAATATATAATTGATATAATTAATGAATGTGTGAAAATAGATAAAGAATGTGTTTTGGTTCATATTGGTGATGGAAATCTTAAAGATAAGATAAATAATAAAGTTGAAAAGCTTCATTTGGAAGATAATGTTAAAATGCTTGGTGCAAGAACAGACATCTCAGAACTTATGAATGCAATGGACGCATTTATTCTTCCTTCGTTACATGAAGGTTTTCCTATCGTACTTGTTGAAGCACAGGCGACAGGATTAAGGTGTTATGTGGCAGATAATATTACAAGGGACTGTAACATAACCGGCAATGTGAAATATCTGCCTATAGACGTTACTCCTGAGGTATGGGCTGAGACAATAGCACAGGATAAAGATATTGAAAGAAGAGATATGTCGGATATAGTCAGGAAAAAAGGCTATGACATTAAAACGATGGCAGAGGAAATGGAGAAATTTTTTCTTAGTTAAATATCTGTATATAATAGAAAGGACTTACCATGACACAAAATATAGCAGCGGTTGTTGTAACCTACAACAGAAAAGCTTTACTTAAAAAATGTATTGACCATATTCTTAAACAGAGTGCCGGAGCACCTGATATTCTTGTAATAGATAATGCCAGTACGGACGGAACCGAAGGCTTCATTACCGAGGAATATAAGGATGTACCTGAAGTAAAGTATTATAACACGGGTGCCAATCTTGGCGGAGCGGGTGGTTTCTCTTATGGAATTAATAAAGCCGTATGCCTTGATTATGAATATCTCTGGATAATGGATGATGATACCATTCCGGAGGAGGATGCTCTTTCAGAACTTATTAAGGCGGATAAGCTGCTTGACGGTAATTACGGCTTTCTTTCAAGCTATGCAAAATGGATTGACGGAACACCTTGTGAGATGAATGTGCCTGCCATAAGTTATAAATGGCGGGAAAATATCAATCTCATGGATAAAAAAATGATAAGGCTTGATTCTGCTTCATTTGTATCAATGTATATTAAAGCCTCCGTTGTAAAGGAAGTGGGACTTCCTATAAAAGAATTTTTTATATGGGCGGATGATGTTGAATATTCTTTGAGAATATCGGAGAAACATCCATGTTACTTTGTATATGGAAGCCAGGTTGTCCATGAGATGGGCAGCAATAAGGCAACCGCTATCTGGGAAACTGATATGGACAGAATTGACAGATATAAGTGTCTTTATCGCAACAGATATTATATTGCCAGAAGAAAAAGCAAGAGAGAAGTGTTTAATTTCTGGATTAATATTAAAAATACCATCAAAGACATTAAGAAGTCGGGATGTTCTGACAAGAGAAAACGTATTAAGATTGTACGAAAAAGTGCTTTAAGCGGATTGAAATTTAAGCCTTCAATCGAGTATCCGGGAGAAAAAGAAAATGGACGTTAAGCATAAATCAGTTAAAGTTAATATGATTATGAATGCGATACTTACAATGTCCTCATTTATTTTTCCGTTGATTACATTCCCATATGTATCACGTATTCTTTTGGCTGAGGGAACGGGCAAGGTTAATTTTGCTACATCCATAATTGCGTATTTTGCAATGTTTGCCCAGCTCGGAATACCTACTTACGGGGTTAAAGCGTGTGCCAGGGTCAGGGATAATAAGGAGGAACTTTCACGCACCGCACATGAGATATTGAGCATCAACCTTTTTATGTGCGTAATCGTGTATATTGCTTTTTTTATATCATTAAAGGCAGTGCCTAAGTTTGCAAGTGAACGCACGCTTATGCTGATTGTAAGTATTACGATTTTCCTCAATGCAATCGGTGTTGAATGGCTCTACAAGGCAATGGAGCAATATACTTATATAACGGTAAGGTCGGTTATTTTTAAACTTGTGGCACTTATTGCAATGTTTCTGCTTGTGCATACAAAGGAAGATTACGTTATATATGGGGCAATTTCGATTTTTGCGTCGGGAGCTTCCAATGTGCTTAATTTTATAAATGTAAGGAAACTTATATATGTAAAACCGGTGGGCGGATATTGCCTGAAAAGGCATTTTAAGATGATTGCTGTATTTTTTGCAATGTCTGTTGCGACCACAGTGTACACAAACCTTGATACTGCCATGCTCGGTTTTATGAAAACCGATACGGATGTTGGATATTATTCGGCAGCGGTTAAAATTAAGACCATTCTTGTAAGTTTTGTAACTTCGGCAAGCTCTGTGCTTTTACCGAGAATGACATATTATATTGAGAATAATGAGAAGAGCGAATTTGACAGAATTGCCAAAAAGACGATGAAATTTATTTTCCTACTTGCATCACCCTGCGTAATTTATTTTATGATTTTTGCAAAAGAAGGTATATATGCCCTATCGGGTAATGGATTTGCAGGGTCCGTGCTTCCGATGCAGATTATAATGCCAACATTGCTTCTAATCGGTATTACTAACGTTATCGGTATTCAGATTATGGTGCCTATGGGAAAAGAAAAACATGTGCTTTTTTCGGAAATTGCAGGTGCTCTTGTGGACCTTGCGATAAATGCGGCACTTATTCCGGAATATGGTGCGGCAGGTGCAGCAATAGGAACGCTGGTTGCGGAAACGGTGGTACTTATCTGGCAGTATTTTTCACTTAAAGATGTGGCAGGTACAATGCTTAAATCCGTAAAATACTGGCTGATATTTATTGCACTTACGGCATCAACCGCAGCTTCTTTATGGGTAAAAGTGCTTAGGCTCAATGATATATTGGCAATACTTGTTTCGGCAGTGTTATTCTTTGGCATATATCTTCTGGTAATGATAATTTTTAAAGAGCCGCTTGTACATGAAACTTTTATACAGATAAAAAATAAATTCAAAAAAGGAGAATCACAGAAATGAAATACGATTATTTAATAGTTGGGGCAGGACTTTTCGGTGCTGTTTTTGCTTATGAAGCCACTAAAAAAGGAAAAAAGTGTCTTGTAATAGATAAACGTGACCATATTGCGGGTAATATATATACAAAAGAAACAGAGAATATCAATGTCCATCAGTACGGCGCACATATTTTCCATACCTCCGACAGAAAAATCTGGGATTATGTAAATTCCTTTGCGGATTTTAATAACTACATTAATTCACCTGTTGCGGTATATAAGGACGAGCTTTACAATCTTCCTTTCAATATGAATACTTTCTCTAAGATGTGGAATATAAAGACCCCATCTGAAGCCAAGGCAATTATTGAGAAACAGATAGAGGAACTTAACATAACCGAGCCTCAGAACCTTGAAGAACAGGCATTATCCCTTGTAGGAACAGATGTTTACGAGAAACTTATCAAAGGTTATACGGAAAAACAGTGGGGAAGGGACTGTAAGGAGCTTCCAGCATTTATTATTAAGAGACTTCCTCTCCGTTTTACATACGATAATAATTATTTTAACGACAGATACCAGGGAATACCAATCGGCGGTTATACAAAGATTGTGGAAAAGATGTTAGAGGGCAGTGATGTTCTGCTTGATACGGATTATTTTGAATTTATCAAAGATAACGAAGGCATTGCGGATAAAGTATTGTTTACGGGAATGATTGATGAATATTATGATTTCTGTTACGGACACCTTGAATACAGAACCGTAAGATTTGAAACGGAGGTTCTTGACTGTGACAATTATCAGGGTAATGCGGTTGTAAATTATACAGACAGGGAAGTGCCTTATACAAGAATAATTGAGCATAAGCATTTTGAGTTCGGAAAACAGGAAAAGACCATTATTTCAAGGGAATACTCTACGGAGTGGGAGCCTGGAATGGAACCATATTATCCTGTTAATAACGAACGTAACAATGACCTTTTTGAAAAGTACAAAGCTCTTGCCGATAAAGAAGAAAAGGTGATATTTGGCGGACGCCTTGGTAATTATAAATATTACGATATGGACAAGGTAATTATTGCGGCATTAGAGGCAGTTGAAAAGTATGTATGATAAATTAATCAGTATAATTGTTCCAGTATATAATGCGGAGAATACAATTGGGACTTGTGTGGACTCTTTGGTCCGCCAGTCCCATAAGCTGTTGGAAATAATTCTTGTTGACGATGGCTCAACGGATAACAGCGGTAAAATATGCGATGAACTGGCAATTAAAGACAACAGGATTAAGGTAATCCATAAGGATAACGAAGGAGTGTCCGTTGCAAGAAATACAGGCATAAATAAGGCTGCCGGCTATGCCATAACATTTGTTGACGCAGACGATACACTTGATATAAATGCCGTAAGTCTTATGTTAAACAAAATGCTTAACAATGACTGCGATATTGTTATGTGTGATTATTCTATAATATATTCTGACCATATAGAAAAACATATATATAGGGAAGATGATTTCTGCCTTGATAAAGAGGGCGTATCGGAATTTCTTGATGATGCATTAAAACCACAGTCAGGTGTGGGTTTTATCTGGGGAAAATTATTCAACAGGGAATTTCTTATTAGAAATAATCTTTTGCTTAATGACAATCTTACGGCGGCGGAGGATGCTGAATTTATGCTTCGCACGGCATTTTATGCGGATAGGGTGAGTTTTGTGGCAAAATCCCTCTATAATTATCTTCACAATACCGTTTCGGCGGTAAGAAGTTTCAGAACGGATTATGTTGAAAGATATAGAAAATCTCTTTCTGTGATGTACGATTTCCTCGTGGATAATGGTCTTAGTAAACACCTTGTTACTTATGACAACTGTGTTTTATATCATTTACTCCTTATTGTGGTTAATTATTCTTTTAATCCTGCCAGGAAAGATACAAAGAAAGAACAGATAGCAGCTTTTAAAAAGCTGGTTAAAGACCCTTTCTTTGCTAATGCCATGAAATCACTGCGTTTAAAGGATTTTTCAATGACCAGAAAGATTACCCTTATCTGTATTAAACTTAAAATGTACCGTATGGTAAGGCTTATTGCTTTATTCAGGCAGAAGCAGACGGGAAAAGCATAAGAGTTCACAAAAAGTTCACAAAAAATTAGCACTCTCCTCTTGACATTGCTAATAATAGGTGTTATATTACACCTAGAACAAAGGAAGAGATAAAAATTAAATCTTCCGGTTCCAAGAAAACATGGTTAATGAGCATTTATTTAGAAAAGGAGAGATGACTTATGTTGATGCCTAGTATTTTTGGAGAAAATTTATTTGATGACTGGTTTGATGAATTCCCATTCTATGACAGGGATATGAAGAACACAGAAAAGAAACTTTATGGTAAGAAAGCAGACAGGATTATGAAAACCGATATTAAGGAAACTGATAACGGTTATGAATTAGAGATTGATTTACCTGGCTTTACTAAAGATGAGATTAAGGCTTCGTTGAATGACGGATATCTTACAATCAGTGCAGCCAAGGGACTTGATAAGGACGAACAGGAGAAAGAATCAGGCAGATATATCCGTAGGGAACGTTATGCCGGAGCATGCCAGAGAAGCTTTTATGTCGGTGAAGCTGTTAAACAGGAAGACATTAAGGGTGAATTTAAGCATGGTATTCTGAAACTCTTCGTGCCTAAGGTAGAAGCTAAGAAAGCAGTTGAAGAGAATAAATATATTGCCATTGAAGGTTAATTTTCAGATGACATAGTATCGGAAAGAGGCGAATGGTTATGGCAGATAAGAATCCAAAACATCCTTTGAAGAAAAAAGCTAAGACAAAGGATAAGAAGAAAAACATCTACGAATAGCAGATAGTTAAAAGAGCTGCAGGTGGTAAATCACCTGTAGCTTTTTTTAACCAAAAGTTACAATTTTTTAACCATTTATTACATTTTACGTTTCAAATGGGATTAATGTGCTAGACTAACACAAAATGAACAGATTGGGATGAGCGGATAAATGATACGAGTAGCCATTTGCGATGAAAATAATAAAACACTTGAAAAGTTGGAGAACTTAATTAAAAATACGCTTGGAAATGAAGTATCGGTATCAACGCATGATAATGTATTTTCACTTGTTACATATGTATGCGATGAGAGGAAAGGAAAACTGGATGCGGTTTATATTGATATTAATGCAGGGCAGAAAGGAGGCATCGCTGCAGCGGAAAGCCTGCAAAAAGAATATACCAATATTAAAATAATATTTCTTTCTGATGACATCGAGAGGGCTAAAGATATATTCCGGATTAATCCGATATATCTCCTTACAAGACCTTATGAAGAAGATTATGTAAAAGATTCACTTTATAAAATTATACAGATAGTGGATGAAGATAATGCGGAGTTGCTGACAATAGGTAACCCTGAGAGCAGAAAGGGCGATTCCGTTGTTCTTCTTAAGGATATTTATTATATAGAAAGCCAGAGAAGAGTTATAAATATACATTATTATGATGGCTTCAGTACATATTACTACAAATTGGATGAAGTTGAGAAGAAACTTAAGAATAATTTCCTGCGCACACATCAGAGTTTTATCGTTAATCTTGACAAAGTCAAGAAACTTGTAAATGACGGACTTCTTTTATATGGTGGAACCATAGTTCCCATAAGCCGTTCAAGATATAAGGATGTAGTGGGTACAGTAAGCAGATATCTTAATATAGGAGAGGAGGCATAGAGGATGAATAAATGTGAGAGAGGACACTATTATGATGAAAACAAATTTACTAAATGTCCTGTTTGTGATGAAGATATGAATAAAAAAAATATTGCGTTCCTGGAATGTATATTCGGAACAGGCGTAGGAAAAAAATATCCTATACACGAAGGCCTTAACCGGATAGGCACGGGATGTCAGATGGATATACATTTAACAGATGATATTCAGATTACGCGTGACAATCATTGCACAATAGTATATGATATAGACAAGGATAAATATAAAATTGTTCCATCAACAGGTTCATTTACATACCTTAATAACGTTTTGTTAAGAAAACCAAAATATATACATGAGAACGATGTGTTTCGTATTGGGAGAAGTAACTTTCGCTTGGTCAGGAAATAGAACTCAAAGTTCAGAAAGGAAACACTGTATGGATTCTGAAAGCTTAAATAAGCGTGGATACATTGAGGGAATCAGAGGTGTTTATGCAGGGTATATTATAGAATTGGAGCAGGGTGAACAGCTGATAATAGGAAGCTCAGGGTCAGAGTCTAATCTCATCATAAGGAGTGATAATGTCAGCAGTATGCACTGCGTCATTACCTGTAATGGTATTGTCGGCAGTTACATAGTAACTGATTTCTCAAAGGAGGGTACATACCTTTCGGATGGAACCAGATTAAGCTATGGGAATCCGGCAATTGTCCCTGCCAATACAATTATATATATTGGCGATATTGAGAACGCTTTTAAGGTGAGGTAACATTTGTTACCTCATTTTTACATTGGAGGATAAATGAAATATGCGGAGTGAAAAGAAAAATACAGGATTGACTGCAGGGGCAATGTTAATTGCCATACTTATTATCATCCAGATCGGTGATTCGTATTGTTCTGAACTTTATGATAAAATACAGTCTCTTTTTCTTAGGGATCTGGTTATGAATCCCTTGAATATGTCTTTAGAGGATGCAACGGTAATGATTAACAGTGTGGCAATTCCGTTTTATGCGATATCTCTGATGTCACCGGTTTTCAGGGGAATGGTTGATTATTTTGGCAGGAAAAAAGTCCTTTTGCTTAACCTGCTGCTGTATATACCCGGTCTGTTGTTGTGCATGACTACAAGGAAGTACATAGTATTTCTTATTGGTAATTCCCTGATATCACTTAGCACAAGCGTGGATATCCAGTACATATATATTGCTTCATTTATCGATGAAAAGAAGCGCGCCACCGTAAGGGGAATACTTGCGGCGGTAGCAGCACTGTCTGCAGCATCCGTACCTGTTATTCGTAGAATTGCCATAACAGGCAGACCGTACGATTATACAAGGATGTATGGAATAGGAATAGCAATTACTGCTTTTGTGGCTGTTATTGTATTTATTTTTCTTCCATGGGACAAAAAACAGACAACAACAGAAAAAATAACACAATTACCCACATGCGGAAATAAAAGAAATTCTGCACTTATATACCTGTATATTGTTATTTTTGCATGGGGTGCAGGTACGTCCGGAATAAAATTCTATAATGAACCTATGATAACCATGCGGTTTAAAACAGACTATATAATTAACATGATTCTTTTTATACAGCCCCTTATAACTATCATAATTAATATAGCAAGCGGCATTATGGGAGACCGTTTATCAAGGAGAAAAGCAATCTGTGCAGATGTGGCTGCCACCGTTGTTTCTCTGATATTATTTATTGTATCAAAGAATTATATTATTACGGCAGCAGCATACGGAATAATGATAGGAGCATATTTTTCTGCCGCAAATATTATAATGTTAATGATAATGGAGGCATCGCCAAAAGAACGTATAGGAAGGAATTTTGCATGGGCAACTGTTTATAACAGTGTCGGAAATGCTATAGGTATGGTATTAATCAGCATTCTGGCAAAAAGAATCGGTACATCTGCGGCAAAGAGTGTGATTCTGATTATACCTGCTGTCCTCACGGTAACGGGTATAATTATCAGACCCCGGAAAGTTTCTTGATTTCTTTGATAATTCTTTTCTTTGAGACTCTTTTCGGAATATATAATATGGCAAAGAAATATATCAGTATAAAAGCAGCCGTTACAGGGAAAAACAACCGGTACTGTCTTGTATGCCACACAAAAAACATAATTACAATGACATACAGCATACATACTGTAATTCCAAGAAAAGCATTGAGTGTACTTTTTCTATGGGCAAATAACATTCTGTCGGATTCAGGCAAAATGTCCTCAATAACTCCGCCATTATTAAAAATTGCCATATTATACAGATAAATTCCCCGGGCTTCATCCACTTCTTTTATATAGTTGTCACATTGTAGTGTAGTATATATCTTTTCAGCATCCTGTGGATGGTTCCCGATGTGTATAATACTGTGGGCTAAAAGTGCAATGCCATGCATTTTTGAACTGTTGGTAATTGCAACTATGATACTGAAAATTCCTGCAGAAAGTATGTATATAAGTACAAAAATATTAACATCTACGTTATCCGGTATCCTGAAAAATCTTCCCTTACTGCCGATAAGATAGTTGAAAATTACGAATATTACCAGAAACAGATTGAGGAAGAACAGTATAAGGTGCTGGTTTATTAATGACCATTTATTACGGTCATAAGCCATGGAAAAGATGTTTTTATAGCATACATTACAATGCAGGGGAATGGTGTCTTTATAATAGTTATCATTAAGGTTAAGACCTGTTTTCTCATATTCCCACCGGTAAATCTTGGCAAGCCCACGGAATTCAGAGGGCTTTGTACCCTTTGGAGATGTAAGCATATCGTAATATTCCCTGTATCTCTTATCATTGGTTATTCTGTCAGTCACCATACATATAAGGCATACCATAACCCACAAACCTATAAGAACCGGGAAACTTTGAAAAATAAAAGAAGGAATAAGTGCCAGGGCACAGGAAATGACTACCAGTACCATTCCGGCATGGCGCAGGGAATCCCTTGATTTATCGACCTTGGACTTACTTTTGAATATGGGCGTCATAATTCTTTTTATGAATGAGTTTTCAGAGTAATTGTCAAAATCTTTTTCACTATAGTCATCAATATACATATACATGGTTCTAAGCTCTGCATAATTTAATGAATAAGAGGTCTGGAACAACCAGAATAAAGTAGTCAGAGAGGAATATATAAGTATAATAATGGAATATATGCTTTGTTCTGTAGTTGAAATGGAATTATATTTCGGAATGAAGTTGGGCGCTAAAGCCAGAATAAATTCCACAATAAGCAAAAATACAAGAATTCCTGTATACAGACGGGCATGACTATTCTTTTTGCTTAAAAAAAGACTGATTCTATGCTTAAACGAGGATTCAGAGATAGAAACAGGTTCAAAAGATGGCTTTTTCTCCGCTACAAATTTCTGAAGCATTGAATCAAAAGTCTGGCTGTTGAACATTCCGTTTAATATTATCCATACAATGTACTCGTAGTCCGAGGTACATATAACGCGGAGTCTGGCATGAAGGATAACGTCATCCTCAAAAACCTTATCAATAAAGTTGCACAAAGCATCCTGTTTTTCCTGCTCAAGATTGCTGGTAAGGGTATTATAGTACAGATACATTTTGCCTATATCAATGGAATCGGCAAATTCCAGAACCGGGAAACGGTTGCTGTTATCCTTGGGATTCATAAGTTCCGAAAAGGAATTACGGATATTGGGATAATTCTGGTACGATAAATCGTCATTGGCAAGAAAATATCCTATCTGTGATTCATTAAAGTCTGACGGTGTATATAAATCATCATATATGAGTTCTTTTATAACTGTATTTACACGATAAGAACCATTCCTGTTTTTCTCAAAATGAAAGTCATATATATCGCCTAACTGCGTAAAAAAATCTCGTAATACCATATTTCACGTCCTGTAATAATCATAATATGATGATTATATCACGGATGAATTAATAGTGTAAAGATTACCGAAAAACGGACTTTTTATGTGCACTAACCAATTCCAGTGCGGTAAATTCCGTGACACAGCTGCCGTTTTGAGATATTTTGATATTACAAAATGCGAATGAGGAGCGTTGTAGGAATGATAAATATAGCAATTTGTGATGGAAGCAGGTATTATGCAGATGAACTAAAAAAATATATCTACGAAATTTTGGGAGATAATGTATTTGTTTCGGTTCATGACAATTATTTTTCACTTACGACATATATAGTTGATGAATGTAAAGGAGAAGTTGATGCAGTATATATCAATACCCGCATCGGAAAAGATGATGGAGTAAAAGTAACATCAAGTCTCAAATCGGATTATCCGTATATCAGATTCGCTTATATGTCGGAAGACATACAGGAGGTAAAACGGATATTCGGCTCAGATCCTTTTTATTTTCTTACAGAACCATATTGCAGGGAGTATATAGAAGATTCTTTATACAAACTTATTAATATGATTAATGAAGATAATGACGAGTCGTTATTTATCAAAAACCGGGAAAAATATGTAAGGATTAAGCTGAAAAACATATATTATGTAGAAAGTGAATTAAGGCTACTGCACATATATACCAACAGCGGAATGTACACTACATATATGACAATCGAAAACGTACAGGAAAAACTGAACGGCAATTTCATAAGGTGTCACAGAAGTTATATCGTAAACAGCAGTAAGATTATGAAAATAGAAAAAGACAATATAAAGTTATACAATGATAAGGTAATACCTATCAGCAGAAGCCATTATAAAGATCTTACAGAAGATTTCTTTAATAAATTAAGTTAAATTAACTAGGCAAAAATAATAAAATACTTTAAAATGGAAAAAACGATTACATTTATGGAGGTTTTATGACATATTTGCTTATTGTATCATTGATTATTTTTGCCTGCGTATTATTGAGCAGAATATCCGGAAAGCTTGGAATACCAATACTGCTTTCATTTATCGTACTTGGTATGCTTTTTGGTTCAGATGGCATATTCAAGATACATTTTGACGACTATTCTTTTGCTGAGAATATATGTTCTGTAGCATTGATTTTTATTATGTTTTATGGCGGATTCGGTACCAATGTAAGATATGCTAAAAATGTTGCGGTAAGGGCAGTACTTTTATCAACTGTAGGTGTTCTTGTTACCTTTGCGGTTACAGGTGTTTTCTGTCATTTTGCTCTCCGTATGAATCCGGTTGAATCATTTTTAATCGGCGCTTTAATAAGCTCAACGGATGCAGCATCAGTCTTTTCAATACTTCGTTCCAAGAAACTCAATTTAAAATATAATACGGCGTCAATGCTTGAAATAGAAAGCGGAAGCAATGATCCTTGTGCATATATGCTTACGGCAACCATGATAGCCATAGCAAAAGGCGGTGCAAGCGTTAACGGTATTGCCATTCTCATTGTCAGGCAGGTCTTTCTGGGGCTGTTATTCGGTGGCATTATTGCTGTAGTATCTTATTTTATTCTTAAGAAGGCAAGGTTCTCCATAGCCGGTTTTGATATGATATTTGTTGTGGGAATAGCTCTTGCCGGATATGCCATACCACAGGCTTTTGGCGGAAATGGTTATTTGAGCGTATACATAGTAGGTATTGTGATTGGTAATATGAAGGATATTTACAACAAAAGAAATCTTGTTAATTTCTTTGACGGAACAACGGGACTTATGCAGGTGCTTATATTTTTCCTGCTGGGGCTTTTGTCATTTCCATCGAGAATACCTGCTGTTATCGGGCCTGCACTTCTGACGGGATTGTTTATTATGATGGTTGCAAGACCTATAGCTGTTTTCCTTGTAATGCTGCCGTTTAAAAGTAAACTTAAACAGATACTTTTAGTAGCTTTTGCAGGTCTTAGGGGAGCGTCGTCCATTGTTTTTGCCATATTTGCGGTGCTGTCCGTTAATACGGATAATGATATTTTCCATTTTGTATTTTTTATTGTATTGTTCTCAATACTTTTTCAGGGCAGCCTTCTTCCTTTCGTTGCCAGAAAACTCGGCATGATTGATACCAAAGCTGATGTAATGAAGACATTTAACGATTACGCCGAGGAAGTTCCCGTACAATTTATACAGGTGGATATTCCCAAAGAACATACCTGGTGCAACAGAAAAATAAAGGACATCATATTGCCGCCACAGACTCTTATAGTGCTTCTTAAAAGAAATGGCGAGAATATAATACCCAACGGAGATACCCTTCTTCTTCCCGAAGATACCCTTATTCTCAGTGCTATTTCACCTGAACAGGTTGACGGAATTACACTTTCCGAAATAGTAATAGACGAGGGCAGCAGGTATTTAGGTAAAAAATTATCTGAGATTCCTAAAAAAGAGGGCTCTCTTGTGGTAATGATAATGCGGAATGACAGCATAGTAATTCCTAACGGAAGCATAAGCCTTGAAGAAGGAGATACGATTGTAGTTATTTAAAGAATTTTTTTACATAAAATGCACATACTAAACTACAAATAATGTAGGGATGGTAGTGTTTTATGGAAATGGAAAGATTATATGATGCTGTAATTATAGGAGGCGGACCTGCAGGGCTTACCGCCTCTTTATATCTTGCGAGGGCAGGCTACAGGGTGCTTGTAATGGAGGAAAATAATTTCGGAGGACAGATAGTCATTACCGAGAAGGTTGTTAATTATCCGGGGATATATGAGACAAGCGGTGCAGAACTTACGGGAATTATGAAAAAACAGGGGACACGTTTCGGAGCGGAGTATCTTAAAGCCAAGGTTCTGTCACTTTGTCCTGATAAGGATATTAAGGTTATTAATACGGATAAGGGTGTTTTTTACGCTTTTTCCATACTTATAGCCACAGGGGCACATCCGAGAATGATTGGGTTTCCGGGAGAAGAGGAATATAAGGGTAAAGGAATTGCGTATTGTGCCACCTGTGACGGAATTTTTTTTAAGGACAAGGAAGTATTTGTCATTGGAGGAGGATATGCGGCGGCACAGGAAAGTGTTTTTCTTACCAGGTACGCAAGTCATGTTACGATTATCATGAGGGAAAAAGAGTTTACCTGTCCCGAAAAAGTATCCGCAAAGGCAAAACAGAATGAGAAAATATCAATCCTTTACAATACCAAGGTGTTAGAAGTCAGGGGCGATGAGGAGATGATAAAAAGTATTACCTATTGCAATGACCTGACAGGGGAAAAGACTACTTTTGCACCGGATAACGAAAGATTCGGAGTATTTATATTTGCAGGCTATGAACCTGCCACGGAATTTGTAAGGGATATTATTAAGTTAAACGATAAGGATTATATTGTGACGGACTGTGCTAAAAAGACAAGTATTGACGGTGTGTATGCGGCAGGTGACGTGTGCGAAAAAAATCTCCGTCAGGTTGTAACGGCGGTGGGGGACGGCGCTACTGCCTCAACGGAGATGGAGAGATATATTTCCGAAATCAAAAAACGTAAATTATGATTTCTTAAAAGTTTTTTTATAAATGATTACCGCGGCGAAAGCTGTTATAAATTCTGTTATCCAGAAGCTGTGCCATACACCCTGGGCACCGATTACCTTATTAAGGATACATGCAAGAAGAAGCATTATGCCTATATACCTTAATATGGAGATAATAAGTGAGCTTATACCTTTTCCGAGGGCTTCAAGTGCACCTGATATGGTGACAGGTATTGAGGAAACGATAAATCCTATGCTTATTATTCTTATTGCCCGCACCCCGATTGCTATTGTGTCCGGATTGGATGAAAAAATTCCTATCAGCCTGTCCGGTGCAATAAGGCATAGTATGGTTCCGAGAGTCATGACAATGCCGATTATAGAGAGGGAACAGATAAAAATATTACGCACGCGTTTATGCTCTCCGGCACCGTAATTAAAGCTGAGAACAGGCCGCATTCCCTGAACAACGCCGTTTGCCGTAAGGTATAGGAAGGTCTGCAGCTTGTAATAAGAGCCGAGGACAAGGACATAGCCGCCCTGATATACCGATAATATCTTATTAAGTACAAATATCTGAAGTGATGGCAATGCCATATTAAGACCGGCAGGAATACCGATTGAATACAATTTCTTATATATTTTTCCGTCAAAATGCAGTTCCTTGAGAGAAAAACGTACCGGGACGGAAGAGAATGTGTAGAATAAAAAATATGCCAGAAGAGTGACGCACTGGCCTGTAACGGTAGCTATTGCTGCACCTTTAATCCCCATTGCGGGGATAAAGCCGGCACCGAATATGAATAAGGGATCAAGGATTATATTGGTGACACATCCTGCCATCATACAGATCATTGATACTTTCATGCGTCCCACCGCCTGAAAAGTTTTTTCAAAGGTCATGGATATTGATACCGGTATGCAGAATGAAAAAACAACATAAGAATATTGCATTCCCGAAGATATGACATCCTTATTACCGGTAAATAACTTTAAAAAGACAGGAATTGTCGTCAGAAAAAGTACCGTGAGGACAACTCCGTGAATTATATTGAAAAACATTCCGAGGGATGCTGCGGTGTCTGCAGTTTTTTTGTCATTGGCACCCAGGTAAAATGCCACTACGGCATTGATTCCTATACCAAAACCCACGGTAATTGCAGTAAGCACATTCTGTAACGGAAATACAAGTGAAAGTGCTGTCATTGCATCTTCACTGATTTTTGCGACAAAATACCCGTCGACTATGTTATATAAAGCATTTACAAGCATTGAAATTGTCATGGGAAGGGCCATGGAAATAACTAATGGAAGTATTGTTTTTTTTTTCATAAATTCCTGATTCATAAAAATGCCTCCTTGACAATCGTACTATAACAAAGCAAAATGAATAATGTCAATATGAACAACATGTGCTATAATTAGAAACGATACGAAAATAGAAAGAGGACAGGCATGAGTTTATATTTAATTGATTACGAAAACGTAAGAGAAAAAGGCTTTGAGGGAGTAGAAAAGCTGACCGGGAGAGATGAAGTTATTATATTTTACAGTGAATTCATTAAGAATCTGCCATTCCAGATTCATGTGGAATTAATGAATTCCAAAGCAAAATATGAATATTTTGCCACACATAAGGTTGGCAAGAATTATCTTGATTTCCAGCTTGCCACATTTTTAGGCTACAGAATCGCCCAGGGAGGAACCGGTAATGTTGTAATTATCACAGGGGATACAGGCTTTGACAGTATTGTTGACTTCTGGGAAGAAAGAGGTGTAACAATTTGCAGAAAAAGCTATATATCAGGCAGACCTGAATGTGGAAAGGCACATAAGAGTGCAGTCGTAAAGAACCCGGATACTGTACATAAGAATCAGCCGCAGCCTGTTGAAAGTCCGCTTGCAAAGCCGGACAAAGAGCAGGATGGAGCTTCACAGGTTAAGGCTGTACGCAGGAGAGAACTGATTATTGAGTTCCCTGATAAGTACAAGCATATGATTAGAAGTACGGTTATCGTTCCCGGTTTTACAATCGGCAATTACAATACTATTTACAGTGCAATCATGAAAAGTGAGAATACACTGGAACTCAACAATAATATTGTAAAAGCATTTGGAACAGAGCTTACAGGCAAGATTTATAAGCAGATTAAAAATGTGTACAGAGTGTATATGCACGATGAATACGGAGTAGATGTATGAGATATGACATAGCAGTTATCGGTACAGGTCCGGCGGGACTTTCGGCAGCCATAAATGCAAAAAACCGGAACCGGAATATAATTATTTTCGGCAAAAAGAATTTATCGGACAAAATAATATCGGCCCATGAAATTAATAACTACCTTGGATTGTATGGAATGACAGGCATGGAAGTAGTAGAAGCATTTAAGAATCATATTGACAGGATGGGTATAGAAATCACTGAGGAAAATGTGATTTCCATATATCCTATGGACGATTATTTTTCCATACTTTCATCAGACGGTATGTACGAATCATCAACGGTTATACTTGCAACAGGTATTTCTTTTGGAACACCGATAAAAGGTGAAAAAGAATTTCTTGGAAAAGGAGTCAGTTATTGTGCTACATGTGATGCAATGTTTTATCGTAATAAGACGGTTGCGGTAGCAGGATTTTCCAAGGACAGCGAATCGGAAGCTAAGTTTCTTTCGGAAGTTGCTTCCAAGGTATATTATGTGCCATATACGGACAGCGACCTTTGTGATACAGATAAAATTACGGTGATACACGATAAGATTATTGAAATTACAGGAGAGCAGAAAGTTACGGGAATCAGGCTTAAAGAATCCCGGCTGCAGGTTGACGCAGTTTTTATACTGAGAGATTGTATTGCTCCGGACAGGCTTATTCCGGGACTTAAGATTGAGAATAACCATGTATGCACAGACAGAAAGATGCGTACCAATATCCAGGGCTGTTTTGCCGCCGGAGATATTACCGGAACACCTTACCAGTATATCAAATCCGCAGGAGAAGGCAACGTAGCTGCGTTGTCGGCAGTTGAATATTTAAGTAAAAAATGATTACAGGAGAATATGATGGGAAACAATCGTAGAAGAAAGAAAAAGAGCAGGACAGGTCTTTACATCTGCTTAACATTTATAATATTATTTTTTTTGGTAATAGTTACGCTCGCGATAATGGTACTGCTAAGGCTTAATAAATTGGATAAGAAAGACGATACGGTTTTGACAGCAAAGACAACAGCGTCATCCGAGGCTGTTACAACAATACCTGTGACATCCGAGGAGACCACTACGGAATACGAGGTTACGATAGGCAGCAAAGTTGTAAAGAGCACGGATGAGGAACTGGATTTAAGCGGGATGACTTTTGATGGCACAGATTCACTTATAGCGTCATTATCAAAGCTTCCTTCATTAAAACATGTGGATTTATGCGATTCCAACCTCACGAATGAACAGATGGAGATCCTGCAGGCAAAATTTCCGGACATAAAATTTGTATGGAAGGTTACGCTTGGACTTTGGACCATAAGAACCGATACGGTTGCTTTTTCCACATTAAAAGACGGTTCTATTACATACAGACTTACCAATGATGATTGCAAAGTGCTTAAGTATTGTACAGATATGGTAGCCCTTGATATAGGACATAACAAGGTTACGGACATATCCTTTTTACAGTATATGCCTGATTTAAGAATTCTTATTCTTGTGGACAACTGGGACGGAGATACTTCCGACCATTATCTTAGCGATTTATCATATGTAAAATACTGTAAAAAACTTATGTATCTTGAGTTTTTTGTAGGAGATGTGACAGATCTTAGTGTACTTGCTGATTTAAATGAAATGGTTGACCTTAATATAAGTTACAATCCGGTAAGTGACATTACGCCATTACTTAATTATCCTAAACTTGAAAGACTTTTTCTTGAGCATACCAATGTATCTGAGGCAGACTATGAACTTTTGAAAAAAACATATCCTGATGCACAGATTGTACTTTACGGAGAGGGATCTGTTGACCAGGGCTGGAGAACACATCCGAGATATTATGCAATGAAGGATATGTATGTTAAAAATTACGTTAACGATTTGTTTAAATAGGTAACATATTGGAGGATATATGGACAACAACGTTGAAAATAACATAAATTCGGAATTTAACGGACTTACTGCTGCGGAAGTCAATGCAAGGATTGAAGCAGGCAAAATTAATATTGCGGATGACAGTTCTGACAGAACAACGGGAAAGATAATCCGTGATAATCTTCTGACATATTTTAACCTTATATTTCTTGTGATAACGGTGCTTTTATGTATTGCCGGAGCATTCAGGGATTTAACATTTCTTCCTATCATAATCGGCAATATTTTAATAGGAATTGTCCAGGAACTTCGTGCAAAAAAGACTCTGGATAAAATGAAAATACTTAACGCCGGACACGCTGTTGTTATAAGAGACGGCAAAAGACAAAGGGTAACGGCGGAAGAACTTGTTATAGATGATCTTGTATGGCTTTCTTCGGGAGATGCTATATGTGCCGATTCTGTTGTAGTTTCAGGTGAAATAACCGTTAATGAATCAATGCTTACAGGTGAGGCAGACGGAATAGTTAAGAAAGAAAATGAAGAACTTCTGTCAGGAAGTTTTGTTGTATCAGGCGAAGGCTATGCCAGACTTACAAGGGTTGGCAACGATTCATACATTTCCAAGCTCACTAATGAAGCCAAGGCTTTGAAAAAAGGCGAAGAGTCGGAAATGATACGTTCTATCAATATGTTTGTAAAGGTTATAGGTATTATTATAATACCTATGAGTGTTATCCTTTTTGTGCAGGCATTCGTATTCCGGCATGCATCTTTCAGAACGAGCATAACGTCGATGGTTGCCTCGATAATCGGTCTTATTCCGGAGGGACTTTATCTTCTCACGACGCTTGCACTTGCTGTCAGTATGATGAAACTTGCCAGGGATAAAGTACTTTTACATGATATGAAGAGTATTGAATCCCTTGCAAGGGTAGATGTGCTTTGCGTTGATAAGACAGGAACAATAACCAAGCCGGAGATGACAGTAACTGAAATTGTATCCTGTGATGATTCAATGAATGAGGTTTTTACAGATTATGTTATGTCATCAATCGATAATAACGCAACAGCGGTGGCTTTAAAAAAATATCTCAATGACAATAATGTTATGAACGGCAAAAGGACAGCATCAAAAGTGTATCCATTTAATTCAACCGTAAAATACGGTGCAATGGCATTTAACGGTGACTATTATGTGCTTGGCGCTCCGGAGTTCATAATTAAAACAGGATTTAATAATTTAAAAGACGATATCAGCCAATATACAACTAAGGGCTACAGGGTAATTGTACTTGCAAAAGCCGAAAGCCTGACAAGGGACGGTGTCATTGACGGTGAGATACTTCCGTTAGGATTTGTTGTACTTGCAAACGAGATAAGAGATAACGCTGTAGAGACTTTTACTTATTTCAAGGAACAGGGTGTTGCAATCAAAGTTATATCAGGTGATAATCCTGTGACCGTATCAGAAGTTGCAAGACAGGCGGGAATAGAAAACGCGGAAAAGTATGTTGATGCATCCACTCTCACCGATAATCTGATGATTTCAGAGGCAATTGCCAAATATACGGTGTTCGGCAGGGTTACTCCTAAACAGAAACAGCAGTTTGTTAAAGCTCTTAAAATGCAGGGACATACTGTTGCAATGACCGGTGACGGCGTAAATGATATCCTTGCCTTGAAAGATGCTGACTGCAGTGTTGCAATGGCATCGGGAAGCGAAGCTACAGCCCAGGCGGCACAGATTGTACTCCTTGATTCGGATTTTTCAAGAATGCCTGAAATTGTTCTTGAAGGACGAAGGGTTGTTAATAATGTGCAGCGTTCCGCAAGTCTTTTCCTTGTAAAAAATATATTTTCATTATTGCTGACGATATTTTCTACGGTATTGATGATTTCATATCCGTTAATGCCATCGCAGGTATCGTTAATAAGTATGTTTACAATTGGTATTCCGGGATTTTTACTTGCACTTGAACCTAACAAATCAAGAATTAAAGGCCATTTCCTTGGAAATGTGCTGTTAAAGGCATTGCCCGCCGGATTAACGGATTTCTTTGCGGTATCGGCACTTGTTATATGCGGACATGTTTTTAATATCCCATCTACGGATATAGCTACTGCCTCAACATTGCTTATTGCCGTTGTTGGTTTCATGATTATGATTAAAATAAGCCATCCGTTTAACAAATTCAAATACGGAATACTTGCACTTAATATCTTCGGACTTATTTTCTGCGGATTGTTCCTTGACAATCTCTTTGCAATGAGCGATATGTCCAATATATGTATTTTGCTAACGATTGTATTTGGGTTTGCGGCTGAATCAATGTTCAGATATATAACAATTTTTGTGGAATTTATACAGAACAGAATGAGAAAGAAGAAAAATGCTTTACGATAAAGACATAAGAGAGCCGTTATTTATGTATTTTGAAGAGAAATACGGCAAGACCCGTGTGTTTGAGGAAAAACGCATGGGTAATTCAAGGGCGGACATATTAATAATTACAGAAAAAGATTTTATCGGCATCGAAATAAAAAGCGATGCCGATACTTATGCAAGACTGTCCGGGCAGGTTAAGGATTATGACCGCTATTGTGACTACAACTATGTGGTTGTAGGCAGCACCCATGGAACGCATATAGGTGAACATGTGCCTGAATACTGGGGAATTATAACTGTCGAAGAGACAGAAAAAGGTGTTGATTTCTACGAACTCAGGGCACCGTCTAAAAACCCTGAGGGGAGGATAGACAACAAACTTGCTATCTTATGGCGTCAGGAAATGGCACATATCCAGAAACTTAACAATATGCACGAATACAAGAGGGAGAGCAAGGCTTTTGTGACTTCAAAGATACTTGAAAAAGTTCCGCATGACATACTTGAAAAACAGATATGTGATGAATTATTTGAAAGGGATTATACAACAATAGCAGAGTCGATAGCCAGATACAGGGAAGAAAACGGACTTCATAAAAGAAGAAAAAAACGTATTTCAAAACGATATAAAATTAAATAAATTGTATTAAAGAATGTTGAAAATTTGACCGTATTATGTTAAAATTAAACATATATTTGCAAAAGAAAGGAGACATGATATGAATATAGCAATACAGTGTTGCAGCTTGATGATTCTTATAGTGATTATGTATTTATATCTGAGTTGTAAAAAGGTATTTCTTAATTCGGAATTCGCTTTTTTTAACTTGCTGTGTTCTACCGTTCTTTGTGTATTTATGGATATTATATCCATAGTTTTGATGAGTAAGTATGATTATTTCGGAAGAGGGATCGTAAACGGAGTAGCTAAGTTTTATCTTATTACAGTGGTTAATGTTGCCAGATGTTGTCTCATGTACATTATGAGTAATGTATACGACAATGGAGACAAACTTAAAATTTCAAGATTAGCAGTGTATGGATCCTTTGCAATTGTATGTATAGGTATATGTGCTGCACCTATTGAATTCGTATCAGATGGGAAGGTGGTATATTCAAAGGGCTTGAGTCTTTATGTATCATATGTTTTCCTGTGTATATTCACTCTTCAATCGGTAGCACTGCTTGCTAAATACAGCAGGGTGCTTAATAAAGACAGAGTTAAGGTTATGAGCCTCTGGATTATATTATGGATAGCCGTATGTGTTATACAGGCATTTTACAAAAAACAGCTTATCGTAAGCTTTGCGATTACACTGGGTATGCTTGTGGTATACATAAGACTTGAGAATCCGGAATCCGCACTTGACAGGGAAACCGGACTTTTTAACCAGAATACATTCGGTCCGTATGTAAGCCAGCGTTTCCGTAACGGTGAACGTTTTTCACTCATAATGGTAACTTTTGATGATTTTAATAAAGCACCGGTATCCGGGACTATCAGATGTAAGAAAGAGATAATCAATCTTTTTAAGGATATACCGAATACTTTTGCCTTTAAGACGAATGAAAATGACATATATATCTTATATAAACATTCCGAAGAAGCGGAAAAGATGTTTGAGCTCCTCAGAAGAAGATTTATTCTTTATGGGGATAAAGAATTCCGGCCATACATATCTTATATGCCACATTCTTCCATAACTGATAATATTGATGATATGCTTCATATGTTCAGACAGGCGAACAGAAGTAATGAGATGGTGGAACACCACTGCATTATTATAGATAAAGCATTCAGGGACAGGATGATGGAAGTACAGAAAATCGAAAAGATGGTCAATGACGCTATTGAGAATAACAGGATAGAAGTTTATTACCAGCCAATATATTCCACCGAGAAGCATATCTTTACATCTGCCGAAGCACTTGTGAGAATAAGGGATGACAAAGGAAAAATTATCCCGCCCGCAACATTTATCGAGATTGCGGAACGTAACGGTACGATTCTTAAGCTTGGTGAGATTATTTTTGAAAATGTCTGTACTTTTATTGAGACAAGTGATGTGCTTCAATACGGACTGGAATATATTGAAGTCAACTTATCCGTAGTCCAGTGTGAACATGAAGATCTGGCCAAAGAATTTATTGAAATTATGCGTAAGCATAATATATCGGGTGAGACGATTAATCTTGAAATTACAGAAACGGCCACACTTGCTTCAAAGAAGAAACTTATTGCCAATATGATTGCCCTTAGGAATTACGGCGTGGGATTTTCACTGGATGATTTTGGTACGGGTCAGAGTAATCTTAATTACATAGTGGACATGCCTGTGGATATTGTTAAATTTGATAAAGAAATGACCACGGCGTACTTTGAAAGTACAAAAGCCAAATATGTAATGGATGCGGCAATGCACATGATTCACGGTATGAAGCTTGATATTGTTTCAGAGGGTGTTGAGACTGCGGAGCAGCTTGATACCATGGAAGAACTTGGAATACAGTATATACAGGGATATTATTTTTCAAAGCCGTTATCCCAGAATGAATATCTTGATTTTATTCATAAAAAAAATAAAGATTATTATGAACAGCATAATAAACAATAATTACTTGACAAGGTTATTTATAGCATATAAAATAACCTTGTTTTATTTTATCTAAATATTTTTAGATAATTATTTTAAATTATTTTTTAGGAGAATTTTAAAAATGGTATTTGACAAAGTTAAAGAAATTATTAATGACACATTAAGCTGCGGAGAGGACATCATTACAATGGATGCTGTTCTTATAGATGATTTAGGAGCAGATTCTTTAGATGCTGTAGAATTATGTATGACAATCGAAGAGGCTTTTGATATAACAATTCCTGAAGACAAGATTGCTGACCTTAAGACAGTTAAGGATATAGTAGAATTTGTAGAAAGCCAGATTTAGGAGATTGCATTATGGTAGGAATAAAGGTAGTTTCTACAGGACATGCGGTACCTGATAAGGTTGTTACCAATGACGATCTTAGCAGAGTTGTGGATACCAATGATGAATGGATATATTCAAAGACAGGTATCAAAGAGAGGCATTTCTGTGAAAATGAGACTAACTGGGAACTCGCACTTAAAGCGGCAGATACTGCAATAGAACGTGCAGGAATAGATAAGAGTGAAATAGGTATGCTCATAGTAGCAACATTTACTCCTGACTATGCTGCACCTTCAATTGCCTGTGTATTGCATGAAAAAATGGGACTTAGAACGGATATTCCGTCTTTTGACCTTAATGCTGCGTGTGCAGGATATGTATACGGACTTAAAGTTGCGGCATCACTTCTTCAGAATAGCAATGAGAGATATGCACTTGTTATAGGAAGTGAACAGATTTCCACCCGTCTTGACATGGAGGACAGAAATACATGTGTACTTTTTGGCGACGGAGCAGGAGCTACCGTTATAGAGCTTAAGGAAGGCACTGAATTATACTCTGTATGGGGTTCGGAAGGACTTACCGACGTACTTGGATGCACAGGACAGAATATGGGCAAGGCACATATTTTCATGGATGGACAGAAGACATTCAAAAATGCTGTAAAGCGTATGGGAAGTGCGGCAGCCGAGGTGCTTGAACAGTCAGGTTATACAATGGATGATATAGATTATGTTGTGTGCCATCAGGCTAATGAAAGAATCATAGATGCTGTAGTTAAGAGAATGGATATTCCTGAGGAAAAGGTTGTTAAGGTTATTGCAAGATATGGCAATACGTCAGCAGCATCAATTCCTATTGCATTGGACGAGATGTACGAGCAGGGAATGCTTGAAAAAGGAAATAGAATTCTACTGGCTACGTTTGGAGCAGGTTTTACCTGGGCAAGTATGATTGTGGAAATCTGATGAGGATTACAGAAAGGAAACGATGATGAGACGAGTAGTTATTACCGGTGTAGGTGCTGTAACTCCTATTGGCAATACGGCTAAAGAAATGTGGGCCGGAGTCAGGGAAGGAAAATGCGGCATTGATAAAATAACAAAATATGATATTTCTAACAGAAAGGTTAAGGTAGCCGCTGAGGTTAAGAATCTTCCTGTTGAAGAACTTGTAGATAAACATGATTTAAGAAAAATGGATCTTTTCTGTGCATTTGCTATGATAGCAGCAGATGAAGCCATTGCTGATTCCGGACTTTCTTTTGAAGGCGAAGAAGATAAATGTGGAGTAATCGTGTCAAGCGGTATTGGTGGTATTTCTACCATAGAAAAGGAATATTCAAAAGGTCTTGAAAAAGGCTTTGACAGAGTATCGCCATATTTTATACCATCCGTAATTACCAATATGGCAGCAGGAAGAATAGCAATAAAGCACAATCTTCAGGGAATGTGCTCGTGCGTTGTAACTGCCTGTGCCGGAGGAACCAATGCTGTAGGCGACAGCTTCAGACAGATTCGTGACGGTTATGCCGATGTTATGGTATGCGGCGGAGCTGAAGCCGGAATTACCGAAATTTCCGTAGGCGGTTTCACAACATCCAAAGCATTGTGCCAGTCGGAAGACCCTATGAGAGCATCTATTCCTTTTGATAAGGAAAGAAGCGGATTTGTAATGGGCGAGGGAGCAGGTATACTTGTACTTGAGGAACTTGACCATGCATTAAAGAGAAATGCAAAAATTTATGCCGAAGTTGTAGGATACGGAGCTAATTGTGATGCACATCACATTACTGCACCTACAGAAGATGGAAGAGGCGCTGCAAAATGTATGCAGATTGCAATGAAAGATGCAGGCATTACAGCTGATAAAATTACATATATTAATGCACATGGAACATCAACACCGATGAATGATAAGGTTGAGACAATGGCTGTGAAGACTGCTTTCAGTGATGCGGCAAAGACTGTAATGATGAGTTCAACCAAATCAATGACAGGACATCTTCTTGGTGCAAGCGGAGCTGTTGAAGCAATCATAACAACACTTGCAGTTAAAGAAGGGTATGTACCTGCTACCATTAATTACAGAACACCGGATGAACTTTGTGACCTTGATATTGTGCCTAATGAAGGAAGAAACTGCGATATAGAATATGCTATGTCCAATTCCCTCGGATTCGGCGGACATAATGCCAGTATTATTATTAAAAAATATTGATGGAGTATCAGCGTGGTAAATGAAGCACTTGAAAACGTATATACAAAGTTTAAACTGCATTTTTACAAATCTTTTTTTGAAAAGATTCAGAACAGGGAAACTTCTCTGACAACAGTTGAGACTTATTGTATTGAAATTATAGCAGCAATGGGAAATCCCACGGTAAGCGAGTTTGCCTCGTTTATACAGATTTCATCCCCTAATGCAGCATATAAAATCAATTCCCTTGTAAAAAAAGGATATCTGAGAAAAATCCAATCGGAATCTGACAGGAGGGAATATCATCTTGAAGTAACGAAAAAATATCTTGATTATTATAATCTGAGTTCGGGATATGTTTCCAAGGTTGCAGACAGGATGAAGGAAGAGTTTTCACAAGAAGAACTAATGATGCTCGAAAAAATTTTAAAGAAAACCTCGGATGAACTAATGCCTGAGGTAAATATTGATAAAGTGGCTCTGTGATTATCATGGAGCCATTATTGCGTTGAATATTATTTTAATTTGTATTACAATAGTAAAAAATCAGGAGGTGCTGTTTTGGCTACTGTTAAAAGAAAAGGACATTTGAATGTAAAAAGGGTGGTTATAACCGCACTTGTTTTTATACTGATTATTGCAGGAATAGTTACACTTATATGTATAAATAAAAATAAAAAAGGCAAAAATTCAGAGAATACCAATGAATCATCTGTCAATCGTAATGATTATATTAAAGACGGAGAATATATTAAAATTACCACGGACGACTGCAGTCTTTATGTAGGAACCACACTTACTTTAAGCATTGAGGGAAGTGATGATAAGGTTTTACAGTCCGTTGCATTTAAAAGCTCGGATAAAGATATAGTATCTGTAGATGAAAAAGGAAATGTAAGAGTGAATGGCACGGGAACCGCAATTATAACGGCAACCTCGGGATTGCTGACTGATTCGGTTGTTATTGCCGGCATAGAAAAAGAGACGGTTACTGATAACGGCAATGAACCTGCATCAGAACCTGCACTGCCGGTTTATATACCTGACGGAAACGGCGGGGTGGTGCCTAAAGAGACAAAGGCACCTGGGAATGACAATAATGACAATACATCACAGGAGACAACTGCTGCAGTAGAAAGGGAGACCGGATCGGGAACAAATATACCGGATGTGATACCTACCAATCCTGACAGAACCGAAGAAACAGAATCCAAAGATAATTACAAAGACATACTTATGAATACAATTACTTCACTTGGATATAAGAGATATAAGCAGGATATGGATTTTGCATATATATATGAAGAAGACGGAAATTATCTGGGAGAAGTCATAATAGATGACAATCAGGTCCAGATATATGTGCAGACAAGAACTATGGGATTTGACAATGCCTTGATTGAGCTGATAAAATGTGTGTGCGGCAATGAAAGCAATAATGTTTTCAGAGCATTTACAGAGGCACAGGACAATAAAACAATTATTGCAAATGGCCATACGATAAGAATACGTCCGGCATCAGACAGCGGACATTCAAAATTAATAATTTCGTATTAATTTTGTATTCGTAATTTAACAAAGGGTATGATATAATCCTTTTTAAGACTTGAATCAGGAGCAAAAGCATGATTAATAAAAGAAAGGTGCGTCTTATGGCACGTACGGCAATGTACCTTAAGCATGAAGGCACCGAAGATATTCCTAAATCCAAATATTACAGAAAAGATTATGTGTCACTTCATATGTGGCTTACGGCTATAGCAGTTACAATAGCATATTTTTTACTTCTTATACTTATTGCATGCTGTAATTTTGAAAATCTCATTAACAGACTTACAACAATGAACTATACAGTTCTGCTTGTAGTTATTATTCTGGGATATATAGCCATGATGCTTATTTTTATGTTTATTGCATATTATGTCTATTCATACAGATATACGGAATCCGAGAGCGGCATCAGGGTATATCAGAACAGACTTGCCAAGATTTATAAACTTAACAAGGAAGATATGAAGAAGATAAAGTAGGAGGACGGTATGACTTTTGTTAAGAATTTACTTATAATTAAAGAAAAACTGCTTGCGTTTTATGGCAGGTTCAGCACATATATTAATCTTGTGATGAAGTTCCTTCTCGCACTTTTTTCGTTTTTGTTAATCGGCAAGGCGATAGGAACCCATGATATACTGGCTAATCCGCTTATATGTTTTGCCATAGCGGTTATGTGTGCTTTTGTGCCGGTAAGTGTTACGGTAATATGTGCTACGGTGCTTGCACTTATACATCTTTTCGGGATGTCTATGGAACTTGCGGCAATAGCAACGATTGTAGTGCTTATAGTGTATCTTCTGTATTTCAGGTTTGCACCTAAGACAGGAATACTTTTAATTCTTACACCGCTTTTATTTTACATCAAAATACCATATATTATTCCGGTAATTGCTGCACTTACCGTAGGTATAACGGGAATTGTACCGGTTGTGTGCGGAATATTTATGTATTATATGATAAATTTTGCGTCAAGGTATTCTACGGCAATATCTTCCATGGATGCCGACAGCGCCGTCCAGAACATAACTTTTATTTTTAATAATATACTTAATAACAAAGAACTTATTATTACAATTGTATCATTTTCAATAGCGATACTTATGATATATCTTATAAAGAGGCTGTCCGTAAATTATTCCTGGATTATCGGAATTGTTGCAGGGTGTTTTACGAATGCAGTTATTCTCATCGTGTCATTTTCACTGTTATCGATAAAGACTAATGTATTATTTGTTGTAATAGGAACAGTTTTAGCCATAGTTATCGGACTTGTGCTGCATCTTTTCATATTTTCTGTGGATTATACGGCAACTGAATACGTGCAGTTTGAGGATAATGACTATTATTACTATGTAAAGGCAGTCCCTAAGGTATCGGTTACGGAAAGAGACATTACCGTTAAGAAAATCAACTCAAGAGACAAGGGATACATTCATACAGAAAGTTTTGAAGAGGATCAGGAAGACAGATAGCAATAGAATGGAAGTGAAATAATGAGTGCCATATCAAATTTTATTGAAGAATATATATCCAATATATATATTCCCAGAACATTAAGGGTTTCCAATATTTTTGAAATAATTATACTTGCAATAATTCTTTATGAATTTATGGCATGGGTTAAGACAACAAGGGCATTTGCTCTTTTAAAAGGCATTATTGTAATTCTTGTATTTCTGATTATTGCCTATATTTTTGATTTCACGACCATACTCTGGATAGCAGGCAAGGTAATTAATATAGCAATTATAGCAGTTGTGGTTATATTCCAGCCGGAACTCAGAAAAGCACTGGAACAACTGGGGCAGAAAAAATACTTCAAAAGTATTCTTCCTTTTACCGAGAAAAAGGATAAAGGCGAGAGGTTCAGCGACAAGACAGTCAATGAGCTTGTGAGGGCATGCTTTGAACTTGGAAAAAATAAAACAGGGGCACTTATCGTAATAGAACAGGATATCCTGCTTACAGATTACGAAAAGACGGGTATTCCTGTGGATGGCATTGTTACAAGCCAGCTTCTTATCAATATTTTTGAACATAATACACCCCTCCATGATGGAGCGGTTATTGTCCGTGGCGACAGAATTGTGTCGGCTACATGTTATCTTCCGTTATCCGACAATATGCAGATAAGCAAGGAACTGGGAACGAGACACAGAGCTGCTGTGGGTATTTCTGAGGTTACGGATACCATGACTCTTGTGGTTTCAGAAGAGACAGGTAATGTATCCATCGCAATAGCAGGTGAGCTTATAAGAGCAGTGGACCAGGATTACCTTAAAAAGAAACTTACTTTTATCCAGAAAAAATCAATAGATGTAAAACGTTACAAACTTTGGAAGAAGGGGGCATCGGATAATGAAAAGCGTTAAAGAATTCAAATTCAAAGACCTGATTCTTCATAATTTTGCCCTGAAGATTCTTGCTGTTGTTCTGGCAGTAATAATATGGGTGGCTATTGTTAATATAGATAATCCCAGCAGAACCACTATGATATCGGGAATACAGGTGGTATTCCTCAATGAAGATGCATTAGGACAGAAAGGATATACTTATTCGGTCCAGAGCGGCTCTGTAATCAGTATTTCGGTCAAAGCACCACAGTCAATAGCAGAGAGTCTTGAAGCATCGGATTTTTATGCTTATGCCGATTTCAGTGAGCTTTCACCCACATCAGACAAAGCCAAGATATATGTCAGGTGTGAGAAAAGCGAAGTCGTAAACCAGATAGATATTGTTTCCATAAGAAATGAATATGTAAGTCTTTCAATAGACAATAAATTATCTAAAGATATTACCATTGAAGCAACATATACCGGAGAGCCGGCAGAAGGATATGTTGTGGGAGAGTGCTATGTAGCACCTGATACGGTTACTGTTTCCGGGGCAGAAAGCGTTGTTAACAGAATTAAGACTGCCAGGGTTACTTATGATGTTTCTAATCTGAAACAGAGCATTTCTGAAGATGCAAAAATAGTATTCTATGATGAGAACGGTATAGAAGTTAAGAGTGATTTACTCACCTTGAACAGAAGTACAGGACGTATCAATATAGATATAATTCCGACTAAATGGGTTGATGTTAATTATGCTGTAAACGGAGAACCGGCAGATGGATATGTGGTATCGGAAAGCAAGGGTTCATTGGATAAAGTCCAGGTTGCGGCTGCCAAAGATGTTCTTGACGGAATTACATCCATTGATATTCCGGCCGATGCACTTTCAACAGAAGGAATCAGTGAGAATACAACACTTACAGTGCCTCTTGGGGTATACCTTCCAAGCGGCTGCAGGATTGTATCTTCCGAAAGTACACTTAAGGTAGATATTACAGTTTTAAGAAAAGCAGAAATTGACTACCTTTACAGTGATATTTCTCTTACCGATACGAACAGTAATTACGAATATAAGATTGTAAGCGACAGCGATAATTTCAAAATTACCATAACAGGTGACAAAGATGTAGTCGATACGATAAGGTCAGGCAGCCTTGGCATAACAGCATCAATGGCGGGAAGAAAACCGGGTAAATATACCGTAAGACTTAATATCAAAAAAAGTACCGATTACAATATCGAAGGAAATTACGATATAACCGTTGAAGTAACGGAAAAGACTGAGCAGCCTACAACACCTTCGGGTAATATATCGGAAAGCACACATGACAGCTCAAATGACAATAATAATTAAATTGAAAGTGGAGTAAAGAAATGGCAAGATTATTTGGAACAGACGGAGTCAGAGGCGTAGCTAACAAGGAACTTACAGTTGAACTTGCAATGAACCTTGGTAAGGCAGGAGCCTATGTCCTGACAAAAGAAAATTCGCACAAGGCGACTATACTTGTTGGGTGCGATACAAGAATATCGGGAGATATGTTAGCTAATGCCTTAATGGCAGGTATATGCTCAGTTGGAGCCAATGCTATATATGCAGGAGTTATACCTACACCGGCTATTGCATATCTTACGAGAAAATATAACTGTGATGCGGGTGTAGTTGTATCAGCTTCACATAATCCGGCTGAATATAACGGAATTAAATTCTTTGGCGGCACAGGTTATAAGTTGTCAGACCAGTTGGAAGATGAGATAGAAGAATACATAAGAGTTAACCTTGCAGAGTTCCCTATGCCTTTAGGAGGAGATGTGGGACGCATTACATACCTTGATAAAGCTAAAGACGATTATGTTAAGTTTGCCACAGATCTCTTTGATATGGATTTATCAGGTCTTAAGATAGTTGTTGACACGGCGGAGGGTGCATCTTATTATACAGCCGAAAAAGCACTCAGAAAGTTATCGGCTGACCCTTTGGTAATCCACAACAATCCGGATGGTGTGAATATTAACAGAAATTGCGGTTCCACACATCTTGAGGAACTTAAGAAAACCGTTATTGAGAATGGCGCCGATATTGGTATTGCATTTGACGGCGATGCCGACAGAATGTTAGCTGTTGACGAAAAAGGCAATGTGGTAGATGGCGATCAGGTAATGGCAATATGCGGATTATATATGAAAAATAAGGGAACACTTAAAAAGAATACAATTACTGCTACGGTTATGAGCAATCTCGGATTTTTCCAGATGGGTGAACGAGAGAATATTAACATAGAGCAGACCAAGGTGGGCGACAGATATGTTCTTGAGCGTATGCTTAAAGAAGGTTATAATCTCGGAGGAGAACAGTCGGGACATATTATTTTCCTTGATGAAAACACAACCGGGGACGGACTTATCAGTGCCTTACACCTTTTAGAAGTAATGGTCAATACCGGTAAGAAACTTTCAGAACTTGCTTCTGTAATGACCGTGCTTCCACAGGCACTTGTTAATGCAAAGGTAGCCAACAGAAAGAAAGAATATTATCTTGATAATAAAATTATTGCGGATGCCATTAAAGCATTTGAAAATAAATTTTCAGGCGAAGGCAGGGTACTTATAAGGCCTTCGGGAACAGAACCTCTTATAAGAGTTATGATTGAAGGCAAAGATATTGAACTTATCAGTAAGGAAGCAGAGAAACTTGCGGCACTTATAGAGGAAAATTTAGGAGAATAATTATGGTTGATGTGGTTATTCCGTTATACAGACCGGATGCCAAAACAGGAATACTTTTAAGACGTCTTTTAAAACAGGATTATGAAATTAACAGAATAATACTGATTAATACAGAAAAAGAATATTTTAATGAAGAACTTCTTTTTAATCCGGTAATAGAGGTGCACCATATTACAAAGCCTGAATTTGACCATGGGGCAACAAGGCATATGGGTATGGAATTATCCGATGCGGATTATGTCTTATTCCTTACAATGGATGCCATACCAGCCGACACACACCTTATTTCAAGCCTTGTAAAGTGCTTTGAACATAGGGGCAGCAAAGGAGAACCTGTTGCTGTGGCTTATGGCAGGCAGCTTGCTTCAAAGAAAGCTTCGTTTGAAGAAAAATATACAAGAAATTATAATTACCCTCCACAGGGAAGAATTAAGACGATTGATGACATTAAAGAGCTTGGGATTAAGACTTACTTCTGTTCGGATGTATGTGCCATGTATGACAGGGCGGCATATTTTAGTAACGGTGGTTTTCCGGAGAAAATCATCTTTAATGAGGATATGGTATATGCCTCAAAAGCAATGAAAAACGGATATGCGGTCGAATACTGTGCTAAGGCAAGAGTATATCATTCCCATAATTACAGTTTCAGGGAGCAGTTCAGACGTAATTTTGATATGGGTGTATCCCAGAAGGATTATGAAGAGGTTTTTTCCGGGATAAAGTCGGAAAGCGAAGGAATTAAGATGGTAGTGTCTGCGGCAGAATATATGATGGATAACGGACACTGGTATGACATACCCCATCTGTTTATTAACAGTGCTGCCAAGTATACAGGTTACAGACTGGGTAAAATGTATAAGCATCTTGGCAAAAAAATAATTTTAAAACTTACATCAAATAAAGAATATTGGGAAAGTCTGGAAGAGTGATATTGTGATAAAAAGTAATCAGCGTCAACTGAATATTTTACATGTAGTAATGGATGCCATAATAATGATTGTGGCTTATTTTGCTGCGTGGGCTATTAAATTTGGTGAGGCTTTTCTTAACAGCAGCGACCATTCCATGTATGGAGTGTATGTTGTTGCACTGATTGTAATAGTTCCGTCTTTTCTCATTCTGTACAGCATGTTCGGGTTATATACGCCTAAGAGGATGCATGGACAGAAATATGAAATGTTTAATATTTTCAAGGCCAATACGGTGGGCGTTGTATCGTGGATATTAATTTTATACATGGCACATCTTGAACATTTTTCAAGAGAAATGATATTTATATTCTTAGGGATAAATATTTTTCTTGAACTGCTTGCAAGAGTAGGCTTAAGAATGTTTTTACGCCACATAAGGAAGAAAGGCTTTAATCAGAAACATGTCCTTATGATTGGATACAGCAGGGCTGCGGAAGGATACATTGACAGAATTAAAGCATATCCTCAATGGGGATATCATGTAGTAGGTATTCTTGATGACAACGTGGAAGCAGGAACAAAATACCGTGGCATTGAGGTGATTGGTAAAATAGAAGAGCTGGAAAGGGTTATTGATGCAAATGACCTTGATGAGATTGTAATTACCCTCAGTATCGAAGAGTATGGCAAACTTGAAAAAATAGTGGCAAAATGTGAAAAATGCGGTATTCACACCAAGTTTATACCGGATTACAACAACATAATACCTACAAGAGCGTATATTGAGGATGTTCAGGGACTTCCTGTAATCAATATAAGAAGAGTACCTTTAAGCGGACTTTTCAACAGATTTATAAAAAGATTTGCGGATATTGTATTAGCGGTACTTGCACTTATTGTTTTTTCTCCTATAATGTTAATTGTAACTGTGCTTGTAAAGACAACTTCAAAAGGACCTGTTATATATAAACAGGAAAGAGTAGGACTTCACAATAAGACATTTAAGATGTATAAATTCAGGTCGATGATTGACAGCTGTGATGGCAGTGATAAGAAAAAATGGACCACGCAGGATGATCCGAGGGTAACCAAAGTAGGTAAATTCATCAGAAAAACAAGTCTGGATGAATTACCGCAGTTTGTTAATGTCATAAAAGGTGACATGAGCATTGTGGGACCAAGACCGGAAAGACCTTATTATGTGGACAAGTTTAAGGAAGAAATTCCCCGTTATATGATAAAACACCAGGTCAGACCGGGTATTACCGGATGGGCACAGGTTAACGGATACAGAGGTGACACTTCTATTTACAAGAGAATTGAATGCGACCTTTATTATATTGAAAACTGGACCGTTTTGTTTGACATAAAAATTTTATTCTTTACGGTTTTCAAAGGATTTATTAATAAGAATGCCTACTAGGCATGGAGAAAATTAAATTATTATGGCTAAGTATAAAGATTTCGATGATGAGATTATATTTGACAGCGGGAGCAGTAACCCCGTAAAAAGTGTCAGAAGTAAGAAAAAAAAGAAAAAACCATGGATACTTGTAGTCGTACTCGTTGTTGAATTTATATTAATAGTGGGGCTTTTAGGTGTATTGTATGTGGTTGATAAATTATCCAACATTAAAAGAACACCGCTTAATGAGGACCTTATTGTTATTAATCCGGATATAGACGACGATACTACCGAAAAATTAAAAGGTTATACCAACATACTTTTACTTGGTACCGATTCAAGAGACAATTCCACCGACGGACTTGATAAAGTGGGTGAGAATCATACAGATGCGATGCTTGTAGCAAGTATTAATAATGACAGTGGTGAAGTAAGAATTATTTCGGTATACAGGGACTGCCTCCTTGAGATGAATGATATTAAAACAGATAAAGATTTTAAAAATACCGTGATAGACAAAGCAACAGAAGCAGCATTTAAATATGGTATTGAATCAACTATAACCATGATTAACAGGAACCTTGATATGGATATCAAGGACTATGTAATGGTTAACTGGGCAGCACTTATAGACATTGTTGATTCTGTAGGAGGTGTTGATATAGAGATAACCCAGATGGAGCAGAGATGGACTAACAGATATCTTGTAGACACTTCTAAAGCAACGGGCGTCTCTTATGAAGAACTTGATGTTTATGATGACGATGATACCAAACTTTCTGACGAAGAGTTAAGAATGGACAGCGATAAGATGAATACAAGACGCATGGCCCATATGGATGGTATCCAGGCTACAGCATTTGCCAGAGTAAGATATGGTGATGGCAAAGCCGATTACGGACGAACAGAAAGACAGAGAAAAGTTATTGAACAGATTGTGGCAAAAGCAAAGAAATTCGATATAGGAAGACTTAATTCAATTCTTACAGCAGTAACAAAGAATCTTTCAACCAGTTTCGATATAAATGAGATACTTGACCTTGCAACAAGTATTACCAAATACAAACTCACGATGGTTGACGGCGGTTTCCCATTTACAAGAAATGACCAGATAAGGAGTAAAGACGGATGGAAATTTGCGGATCCTGTTATTCCGGTAACGCTTGAATCCAACGTTGTGAAATTTCACGAAAAACTGTTTGACAGTACGGATTATACCCCATCTACAACAGTAAAGAATATAAGTGAAAAAATAATAAGACTTACCGGAGTTTACGAATAATGAAAAAAATCTTTTCAAAAAAATATATACAGGTTATCACGGTTATAATTTTGTCTTTTATAATTGCTTTTTTTGCGGAACTGATGTTTAACGTAAAAGTGTTAGGACTGAAAGGCGAAGAAAAAGGCGTAAGGCAGATTGGATTTGATAAATGTACAGCAACAAATCTTCAAAAGACAGGTGAAGGTTACGTACTGAAAAAAGGTTCAGAAGGTAATTTTACTTTTGAGGTGAATGGTTATGTGGACAGAATAGTAATCGGATATGATACGGATACAACTTATTCCCAGACACTTATGGTAGATTACCGGAATATATATAATATGTCCGAGGTTAAAGTTATTAATGACAGTAATCCGGTTTATCTTGACGAAACCGTTGTTAATATCCGCAAGTATGTTAATAAAATAACATTAAATATTCCGGAACTTTCGGATGATGTGACGATTAAGTATATTTCAGTGAGAAATACGGCACAGCTTAATTGGCTGAGAGTTGCATTTTTTGTGCTTGGATTATCTTCAATAGGACTAATTATTGTTTTCAGAAAAATTATTGCGGATAAAGTACATGTCGGATTTGCAATAGTGGCAGCAACTGTAGGCCTTAGCATGGTACTTGTAATGCCGCTTGTAAGAGTCGGGTTTGACGAAGAAGCTCATTTCAGGTGCTCTTTTGTACTTTCGCTTGAGAAAACAACTATTGAAAATACCACATTATGGAATATGTTAAATGCGGCTGATGAGAACCATCCGGCTTTCAGAAGCGGTTCGTACGACGAATATAAAGCTTTTTACAAGTATCTTAACGAGAATGCCTTGTATACCGACAATGGTGTTGATACTTTCAGGGTAACCCCTAGAAATACAAGCGGAATGGCAACTTTTTCTTATATAATCCTTGCATTTTTTATGAGCCTTGCAAGATTATTTAAGATGAGTTTCGGAAATATATATATACTCGGAAGACTCGTTAATCTTATTGTATATGTTACGACAATGACATTTGCCATTAGGAAAATCAAAAAAGGTAAAATTCTCTTATCGGTAATAGGACTTCTGCCTACGGTAATGTTTTTGTCATCTACAATATCTTATGATCCGTTTGTATTATCATTCATATCACTCGGTATGGCATATCTGCTTAACGCAGTGATGGACGAAGAAAAAATCACGGTTAAGGATTTTATACTGGGATGCCTTTTCTTAGGCATAGGCTGTACGGCAAAGGCTATTTACGCACCTTTGTTCCTTGTGGGGCTTATGATACCTGCGGACCGTTTTAAGGACAAAAAAACGGGTATAATCATGAAAACAGGTTTTGTAATCTGTTTCCTTGTACTTATGGCAACGGCAATGATGCCTACAATGTTAGGACAAGACAGCGGCGACAGCAGAGGCGGCAATACAAGCCATATAAGCCAGCTGGGCTGTATGACCGGCAACCTTTTCGGATATTTCGGACTTATGATGTATTCAATTATAAGCAGATTCATTACGTATTCGGTGGGACCTATAGCGATAGATACAATGTATTTTTTCGGAACAGGAAAATGTATTGTTGTACTTGATATAATACTTGCGGCAGTTGTACTGACACTTGGCGAAGATGGCTTCCGGTTTAAGAAAAAACAGAAAGCGGCGTTTGCGGGAATTATTTTTATAATCGTGGCACTTATCTGGACCAGCCTTTATATGGCATTTACGGAGGTAGGCGTTGCGAGCTCCATTAACGGAGTGCAGGGACGATATTTTATTCCTCTTTTATTCCTGGGACTTTCAATGTTTGCCACTCCTAAGATTAAATGCAGCTGGAATAAGGAAAAATTTTATCCTGTAATACTGATAGCAATGTCACTTATTTTAAGTTTTGAAACATACAGCCAGATTATTGTTAATTCATGCGGCTAAATGAAAGGAAAACATTATGGAAATTTTAAGAGCAAAGACTAAGCTCCTTTTTCAGGGAAGACCACTTAGTGAAACCCATACTAAAAATTCGGAGCTGAACATTAAAGAAATTGATGAGGGAAAAACAATTCTTTCATCATATCCGAGAAGACTGGTACTTGAACTTACCAATGCATGCAATCTTAATTGCGTAATGTGCGGAAGAAATGCAGCGGACTTTAAAGCTACGGCTTTTGATATGGATGTATTCAGAAGTCTTGAACCTGTTATGGATTATGTAGAAGAGGTAACACTCATGGGATGGGGTGAACCTACAATTTACCCTAATTTTATTGAAATGCTTGATATAATTAACAGGCATGGGGCAAGAAAATATTTCTGTACTAACGGAATGAATCTTAAAAAAATAAAAAATGCACTTTTTGATTACAATGTTGATGTGTTTGCGGTAAGTCTTGACGGAGCTACAGATGAGACTAACAGCAGAATCAGAAGAGGCTCTAAAATAGATGTGATTTGTGATGATTTAAGGGATATAGTCAGAATAAAAAAAGAAAGAGGACTTACATATCCATGGATAAATTTTGTTTTTTGCGCAATGAAATCAAATATTCATGAACTTCCTGACCTTGTAAGACTTGCGGCGGATATCGGACTTAATGAAGTAAAGGTTGTATATCTTACCGTTTTTGAACCTTCCATGCTTGAAGAAACATTATGGGGACAGGATGAACTTGTACATTCTGTTTTTGAAGAGGCAATTAAAGTAGCAGAAGAACTTAATATAGCCATTAAACTTCCACATTACGTTGGAGAGGACGTAGCAGGAGATAAGGAACATAAGGACTGTTTCGTAAGCTGGAGGGATTTCTTCCTCGGTTCTGATGGATATGTAAGACCTTGTATGTCAACACCGGTTAAGTTTTTCCAATACGATATGAACAGGGATTTTATGGATATGTGGAATTCAAAAGAATATCAGGAATACCGCAAAAATGTCAATGATGAAAATAATATGGATGACCCATGTAAAAGATGCTACCAGTCATCACATTGCAATTGGAATAAGAGGCGCTCTTTTATACAGTGCGGCGAAAAATTCTCACCCAGCTGGGAAAAAAAGTAGGTCTGTGTTGAATTGACGGTTTTATTATGGTAAAATGTAATTATGTATACAAAAAAGAAAGATGAGGAAATAATATGAGAACATATCTTGTTACCGGCGGAGCCGGATTTATCGGCTCAAATTATATTCACTATATGTTTAGAAAGTACGACAATGAGATTCGTATAATTAATGTGGATGTTCTGACATATGCAGGTAATCTGGAGAATCTTAAAGATATAGAAAACAGGGATAACTACACATTTATCAAGGCTGATATATGCGACAGGGAAGCCATTGAGAAGATTTTTGCAGAGAATGACATAGACAGAGTTGTTCATTTTGCTGCGGAGAGCCACGTTGACAGAAGTATCCGTAATCCTGAGGTGTTTGTGCAGACTAATGTTATGGGTACAGCGGTTATGCTTAATGCTGCTAAGAAGGCATGGGAACTTCCGGATGGAACATTTAAGGCTGACAAGAAATTCCTTCATGTATCTACTGATGAAGTATATGGTTCATTACCGGATGATGATAATGCCTTTTTCTATGAGACATCACCTATCGATCCTCATAGCCCATATTCGGCAAGCAAGGCATCCTCTGACATGCTTGTTAAGGCATATATAGACACATATCATTTTCCGGCCAATATTACTAACTGCAGTAATAATTACGGACCTTACCAGTTCCCAGAGAAACTTATACCGCTTATTATCAATAATGCACTTCACGGCAAGAAACTTCCTGTATACGGTGACGGACTTAATGTCAGAGACTGGCTTTATGTTGATGACCATGCTAAGGCTATCGATATGGTTCAGGAAAAGGGAAGACTTGGAGAGAGATACAATATAGGCGGACATAATGAGAAGCGCAATATTGATATTATTAAGATAATTCTTGAGACTTTAAGGGAGATGCTTCCGGATGATGATGAACGTAAGGCACATATTAACGAAGGTTTAATTACTTACGTTGAGGACCGAAAGGGACATGACAGAAGATATGCGATAGCACCTGATAAGATCAAGAGCGAAATCGGATGGTATCCGGAGACTATGTTCAAGGATGGAATCAGACTTACAATAGCATGGTTTTTTGAGCATGAAGAATGGATGAAGAATGTTACAAGCGGCGATTATCAGAAATACTATAGCGAAATGTATAAATAATAATTATGGCAGTATCCTGTATAGAGGATACTGCCTTAAGCTGTTTTTTATGAATACGAAATTTTATTAATTAAGGAGACCTAACATGAAAGGAATTATACTTGCAGGAGGATCGGGAACAAGACTTTATCCTCTTACTAAAGCAATATCAAAACAGATTATGCCTGTATATGACAAGCCAATGATATATTATCCTTTATCAACACTTATGCTTGCAGGGATAAGAGAGGTGCTTATTATATCTACACCAAGAGACCTCCCTGTATTCAAGGATTTGCTTGGAAGCGGAGAACAGCTTGGAATGAGCTTTTCCTATGCGGTTCAGGAGACTCCAAGGGGACTTGCGGATGCTTTTATCGTAGGTGCTGATTTTATAGGAGATGACAGTGTGGCACTGGTTCTCGGTGATAATATTTTCTACGGACAGAGTTTCTCAAGAGTGCTTCAGAATGCTGCAACAAGAGAAAAGGGCGCTACAATTTTCGGATATTATGTTAAGGATCCGAGAGAATACGGCGTTGTGGAATTTGACAGTAACAATAAGGCAGTTTCAATCGAAGAAAAGCCTGCTATACCTAAGTCAAATTATGCGGTTCCCGGATTGTATTTTTATGATAATGATGTAGTTGAGATAGCCAAGAATGTTAAGCCTTCTGCGAGAGGTGAGATAGAAATTACAAGCATTAACAATGAATATTTAAGACGAGGCGACTTGTATGTTGAGACACTGGGACGCGGTTTTGCATGGCTTGATACAGGTAACCATGACGCATTGCTTGATGCGGCTGATTTTGTAGCAGCATTTCAGAAAAGACAGGGATTATACATTTCCTGCATTGAAGAAATCGCTTATAAGAGAGGTTTCATAACAAGAGAACAGCTGGTTGAACTTGCACAGCCATTATTAAAAACAGATTATGGCAGATATTTAATAGATATTGCTAACGGATTATAGAAGAGGTAAGAAAATGGGACAGATTAAAGTTACGACATGCGAAATAGAAGGCCTTAAAGTAATAGAGCCAAGGGTATTCGGTGATGAAAGAGGATATTTCTTTGAATCATACAATTACAATGATTTTAAGGAGGCAGGGATACCACAGGTTTTCGTTCAGGATAACCAGTCGGCTTCTAAGAGGGGTGTTTTAAGAGGTCTTCATTTTCAGAAGAATTTTCCTCAGGATAAATTAGTCCGGGTAATAAGAGGAGAAGTATTTGACGTTGCCGTTGATTTAAGAAAAGATTCTAAGACATACGGTAAGTGGTTTGGAGTTGTTCTTTCAGAGGATAATAAGAAACAGTTCTTTATCCCAAAGAATTTTGCACACGGATTTCTTGTTTTATCGGATTATGCTGAATTTGCATATAAGTGTACCGATTTTTATCATCCTGATGATGAGGGCGGTCTGCTTTACAATGATCCTGATATCGGTGTGGAGTGGCCTTTTGAAGAAGGTGTTGAACTGATACTTTCAGATAAAGATCAGAAATGGTCCGGAATTAAAGAATATACAAAAGGAATCTGATTGTATGTCAACAATGGTAAGTAATTTAAAACAGTACATCCCTTTATTGTCAGAATTAGTGACGAGAGATATTAAGACCAAGTACAGACGTTCTGTACTTGGTGTTTTATGGACATTACTCAATCCTCTTCTTATGATGATTGTTCTGTCCATTGTTTTTTCACAGCTTTTCGGCAGATTTGCCATTGAAAATTATCCGATTTATCTTTTGAGCGGACAGGTGATTTTTAACTTTTTCTCGGAAAGCACATCAATGAGTATGACTTCTGTCATCAATAATGCACCATTACTGAAAAAAGTATATATTCCCAAATACGTTTTCGTTCTTTCAAGAGTAATTTCAAGCTCAATTAATTTAGCCGCATCCTTTGCGGCGCTTATTGTCGTTATGCTTGCCATGAGAACAGAATTGTATTATACGGTTATACTTTCATTACTGCCCGTACTTTCGCTGATTGTTCTCTCTATAGGTGTTGGACTGATTCTTGCAGCACTTGCAGTTAAATTCAGGGATATCGTTCATCTCTATTCAGTATTTATAACAGCATTTATGTATCTTACACCTGTAATTTATCCGATAAGCAGTCTGCCACACTGGGTAGCCGGAATTGTAAAGGCTAATCCAATAACAAGCATATTAACAATGTTCAGAGGCTTCATGCTTTACGGAACGATGCCTGACGCATTTACCGTATGTATGACTGTTTTTCCGAGTATAGCATTTCTTTTGCTTGGAATAAGGGTATTTTACAAAAATCAGGATGACTTTATTCTGTATATCTAGGAGCTGTAAAATGGAAGATGCAATAATAAAAGTAGACCACGTTTCTATGCGTTTTAATCTTGCAAGGGAAAAGGTGGATAGTTTAAAAGAATATATAATAAAAGCCTTTAAAGGTAAGTTGCAATATGATGAATTCTGGGCTCTTAAGGATGTCAGTTTTGAAGTAAAAAGAGGTGATGCCGTAGGACTTATAGGTCTTAACGGCAGCGGAAAAAGTACCATGCTAAAGGTTATAGCAAGGGTTCTTAAGCCTACCAAAGGTAAAGTTGAGGTTAACGGGACAGTTGCACCTCTGATTGAACTTGGGGCAGGATTTGATTTTGACCTTACCGGTAAAGAAAATATCTATTTGAATGGCGCATTGCTTGGACGTTCAAGAAAACAGATGAATGAAGTAGTAGATGATATTGTTGAATTCTCGGAACTTGCCGAATTTATGGATGTACCTATGAAAAACTATTCATCAGGAATGTTGTCAAGGCTTGCTTTTGCAATAGCAACATCAGGCTCTGCCGATATTCTTATCGTCGATGAAGTTCTGGCTGTAGGAGATTTTCTTTTCCAGCAGAAATGTATTGACAGAATTAAGGGAATGATGGCAAACGGAACCACAGTTCTTTTTGTATCACATAGTATTGAGCAGGTGGAGGAAATCTGTAACAAAGCAGTGTGGATTAAATCCGGCGAGATATTTATGCAGGGTGATGCTAAAGAAGTCTGCAGCGTATATAAACAGTCATAGAAAATAAGTAGCTGAAAGGAAGTTCATTACATGAACCGTAAAATTAAAAAGATAATATTAATGGTATTAATTTTAGTCATTACCTGTACCGCTGCCTTTTTTTATGCCCATGTAAAGCAAAGCTCGGATATAACCGTTATCAGCAAAGAAAAGTTCATAAAGAACGGTGAGAGTATTTCATTTGAGTTCAGGTGTAAAGGTAATAAGTTATATGGTATTTTTACAGATATGGTACCGGATAACAGCGATGAAGGAATACTTTATTACGAGCTTAAGAATAGCTCAGGCGAAATTGTGGTAAATGACAGTATAAGTTTTGGAACAATTAATACAGACGGAAATACAGGCTTTGGATTTAATAAGATGAAATGTGAGAAAGACGGAACTTACACTATTACATTTAAAGCAGAATGTAAGGAGGACAATGGCGTCCTTTTTAAGGAGAATGGTGTGGTGAGATATGAATATATCGGCTTCCGTCTGGAAACAATGATAGTATTTATCTTATGTATTGCTTATCTTGTGGGATTGGCAAAGACATTAAACTGGATATTCAGAAAGTAGGACTAATTAATTATGAAACAACAGCAGGAACTTGTATATATTTCAGATTATAGATGCCGTCTTGATAATAAGAACAGAATTATAATCAACATAGGAAGTAATGAAAGAATAATGGCGGGGGTAAAGGTTACCGGGACAATCGACGGAAAATCTTTGCCTGTAGACGTAATATACAGAAATACAATACGTTCAAGATTCTGTTACAGAAATATCAATAACAAATTTAACAGGGAATATCAGGTTTGTGCCGATGTTAACAATAATTTTAAAACACTGCAGATTACACTTAAATTTGCAGGTGATAATGAGGGTGTTGTCAAGACAATTACAATACCGGGAAAACGTTTTCGCAAGAATTGTGACAGAATACAGGGCTGCGTGGATGTCTGCGAAAAGACAGATGAAGGCTGTAAGATTGAAGGCTGGGCCGCCGATGCCAAAGAAGTTAAAATCAAGGTTTTATGTGACGGCAAAGAGCTTACAGGGGATTTTAGACGTGTATTCAGACAGGATATAGCAGATTACTATCAGGATGGAGAGACTTCGGTTCCTCTGGGATATACCTTTGATATTATTAATAATAGTAAGGATATAAAAAAAGTCAGGGTTATATATTATACGGATGATCGCAAGTCCGACTTCAAATTTAACATTTCCAAATCAGGCAAAAAAAGTATACCGCTTACGGATGTTGTAAACAAAGTGGTCATATATACGCGCAAGTATGGTTTTACCGGTATGTTAAAAAAGGCTTACAGAAAGATAACACACAAGCCTATGATTGATTATAATGAATGGTATAAGGCTCACAAACCCTCAGAGGAGGAATTGAAAGAACAGCGTAAAGTTAAATTTGACTATATGCCAAAGTTTTCCATAATTATTCCGGTATACAGACCTGTTCCACAGTATTTTACTGATATGATAAAGTCGATAAAACATCAGACGTATTCTAACTGGGAAATCTGTATTGCAGACGGCGGCGGAGAGGGACATACCGTGGATAAGACTCTTTTTGGGCTTGTTAAGGGTGATAAGGTCAGGTATGTTGCAATTTCGGAGAACTTAGGAATTTCCGGAAATACCAATGAAGCCATGAAAATGGCAACAGGTGATTATTTTGTACTTGGCGACCATGACGATGTATTTGAGCCTGATGCACTTTTTGAATGTGCAAGAGCCATTAATTCAAAAGAAAAACCTGATATGATATATTCGGATGAGGACAAAATAACAGAAGACGGCAAAAAGCATTGCGAGCCTTATTTCAAACCGGATTTTAATATTGATTTATTAAGAAACAATAACTATATATGCCATCTTTTCGTATTCTCCAGAGAACTGTCAGAAAAAGTTGGATATTTCAGAAAAGAGTTTGATGGAGCCCAGGATTACGATATGATTCTCAGATGTTCTGAGAAAGCAAAGTGCATAAAGCATATTCCTAAAGTGTTGTACAGCTGGAGAATATATTCCGGTTCAACATCTGCCAATCCTGAAAGCAAGAGATATGCTTTTACTGCGGGTAAGAGAGCCATTGACGAACATTTTAAGCGTATGGGAATAAAGGCTGAGGCAGAGATGAATGAAACGTATCTCGGACTTTACAGATCCAGATATGAGATAACCGGCAATCCTCTTATATCAATACTTATACCTAATAAAGACCATACGGATGACCTTGATAAGTGTATTAAGTCCATCCTTAAACAGAAGTATGAGAATTATGAAATAATAGTAATTGAGAATAACAGCACAGAGGATGCCACTTTTGAATACTACAAGAAGCTTGAAAAAGAATGTAACAAAGTTAAAGTAATATATTATAAGGATAAGTTTAACTATTCAAAGATTAATAATTTCGGAAGAAAAGAAGCTAAAGGCGGGTATCTTTTATTATTAAATAACGATACGGAAATGATTAACGATGATTGCCTTAATGAACTTCTTTCATATACAGAGAGAGACGATGTGGGCATTACAGGTGCAAGACTTTTGTATGAAGACAATACAGTACAACATGCAGGTGTTGTAATTGGATACAATGGACTGGCAGGCCATACATTTGTCGGCAACGAACCTGATGATGTAGGATACCGTGCTTATGTAATCCAGGCAAGGGATTACAGTGCGGTTACCGCAGCCTGTCTTATGGTAAAGGCATCTTTATATGACGAAGTCGGCGGATTTGAGGAAGAACTTGAGGTTGCATTTAATGATGTGGATTTCTGCCTCAAAGTAAGAGAAAAAGGATATCTTGTTGTATACAATCCTTATGCAGTGCTTCACCACTATGAGTCAAAAAGCCGTGGATATGAGGATACGCCTGAAAAAAGGAACAGATTTGAAAAGGAAGCATTCTTTACTTACAATAAGTGGGAAAAGATACTTGCAGACGGCGACCCATGCTATAATCCAAATCTTACACTTTCAAATTCAGATTTCTCACTAAGGGAGTAATCCTGTATGTCAAAGATTAACAAAGCAGTAAAGTATATAAAAGAATACGGTTTTGTCAAAACGGCTAAAGCGGTTAAGACAAAGCTGTGTTCAGGTAAGGCTGCAACAGCAAAAAAATTAAAACGTATCATAAAAGAAAGCTATGATCACAAGGAATTTGAACAACTTAATACAAGTCTTAAAATAAGCATATTGATGCCTGTATATAATACGGATGTTGATATGCTGAAATGCGTTATGGAATCTGTAATAAACGGAAGCTATGATAATTACGAACTTTGCATATATGACGCAAGTGACGAAAACGGCAGGGATGCTACTAAAATCTGTGAAGATTACGCAGGTAAATTTCCAAAGATTAAATATCTGAAAGGTGATAACTTTGGAATAGCAGAGAATACCAACAGATGTTTTGACATATCGGAGGGCGGATATATTGCCCTGCTTGACCATGATGATGTGCTTCACAGGGACGCACTTTGTTATGTTGCAATGGAAGCCTGTAAAGGTGCGGATTTCATATATACGGATGAAGTAACTTTTTCCGGAAAAATAACCAATGTCGTAAGTTCCGACTTTAAGCCGGATTATTCGCCTTATATGTTAAGGTGCAATAATTATATCTGCCATTTTGTATGTTTCAGCCGTGAGCTGTTTGTAAGCTGCGGTAAATTTAATAAAAAATATGACGGAAGCCAGGACCATGAACTTTTTTTAAGGCTTACGGATAGAGCGAAAAAAGTATGTCATATTCCTAAGATTTTATATTTCTGGAGAGTGCATAAAGGCTCTGTATCGGACAGCATTGAGGCAAAAGAATATGCAATAACCGCAGGAATTAATGGTGTCAGGGATTTCCTTGCTTCAAAAAATATTGATGCGGAAGTGGAATCTTCAGAGATATACCCTACAATATATAGAATCCATTATAAAATTACAGACGAAAAAGTGTCTGTGATAATATTAAATCATAATCACTATGAAGATTTAAAAAGATGCCTGGAATCAATTTATCGCAGTACCTATAAGAATTACGAGATTATAATTCTTGAAAATAACAGTAACGATCAGATATTGTCAGACTACTATGCAGAGCTTTCACAAAAAGAAAATATTAAAATTATAACCTTGAATGAGCCATTTAATTATTCAAGGTTTAACAATATTGCAGCAGGATATGCTGCCGGTACACAGCTTTTGTTTCTTAACAATGATATTGAAGCTGTATCGGAAAACTGGATTCAGGAAATGCTTATGTACAGCCAGAGAAATGATGTGGGGGCGGTCGGAGCACAGCTTAGATATCCGGATAAGACATTACAGCATTGTTATCTGATTACCGGAGCAGGACCTCATAAAGTGGCAATTCACGCAGGACTGGGACTCTTTGAAGGCGACTACGGATATCTTGACAGAATCGGTTTCGTAAGGGATGTAAGCGCTGTAACGGGGGCGTGCCTTATGGTAAAAAAGGACATTTTTGATAAAATCGGAGGTTTTGACGAAAAACTTTCTGTGGCATATAATGATGTGGATATATGTCTTAAGATAAGAAATGAAGGATATGGAATAATATATACTCCGTATGCGAGGCTGATTCACTATGAATCAAGCACAAGAGGCAGGGATAGCAAAGACAGTAACCGCAGACGCCTTGATGCGGAGGCAGAATATATAAAGAGCAAGTGGAAAGATAAACTTATTGACAGATATTATAATGCTAATTTTTCCACAGACAGGGAGGGCATGTTGAGATGAATATTTTCATAAAAACAAAATCATATCTTAAAAGATACGGTGTTTTGAACCTAATAAGAAAAGTTACGGAAAAAGCTTCCAGAGGATTTGATATTTCAGAGGAATTCGCCTGTGAAAATTTAACCGACGAGGAACTTTTAAAACAACGCAATTATAAATTTTTACACAGCCCTGTCATTAGCATTGTCATGCCGGTGTATAATCCGAATGACAGGTATTTCAGGCAGACACTTAATTCAATTAAAAACCAGTCATACGAAAACTGGCAGTTATGTATAGGCGATGCCGGTAGCAATAAGAAAAATAAAATTCTCGAAGAGGTTTTCGGAAATGATGACAGGGTAAAATATCTTGACATACCCGTAAATTACGGAATTTCGGGAAACTCCAATAAGGCACTTGAACTGGCTACAGGCGGGTATATAGGTTTAATGGACCATGATGATATTCTGACATCCGATGCCCTTTTTATGATTGTATCCAAATTAAACGAAGGATATGACATTGTATATACCGATGAAGATAAGACGGACGAGAATTTAAACAGGTATTTTTCTGTATATAGAAAGCCGGATTTCAATCTTAATCTTTTTCTTTCCAATAATTATATGTGCCATTTTACAGTTATCAGTAAAAAGATAATTTCAGAAGCCGGAAATTTCAGAAGTGAATATGACGGTGCACAGGATTATGATTTGTTTTTAAGATGTATTGAAAAAACAGACAGAATAGGTCACGTTAATAAGGTGTTGTATCATTGGAGAACCGTGGGCAGTTCAACATCAGGCAATCCTTTTAACAAAGAATATGCTTTTGATGCAGGCAAAAGAGCCCTTCAGGATTATATATTAAGAAATAATATAAAAGGTGTAAAAGTTGCACAGATGGAAGACCCCGGATATTACAGGATAAGGTGTGGTAGAAAAGGAAAACTTTCTTTATCCATGGTGGTTGACGGCACTATTACCAATGACGGCAGCGATTATTATCTTGTGCTTGATGAAAATATGAAAATAAGCAGTTCTGATATAGATAAGATGTTAAAGAGGGCATATTTTACCGGTGCCGATATAGTTGTTCCTAAGATAATAAGAAACGGAAGATACGAGTATAACGGCAGGGCATATACAGGAAATGGATACACACCATCCCTTAAAGGAAAAAGAGAGTGGTACAAGGGACAGTCAAATCTTGGCATACTTAATATGGATGTTAATATTGTTCCGGCGAAAGGTATTCTTATAAGAAAAAAACTGTACGATAAATACATTAATCATAAGGGCAGATATATCTGTAACCTTAAAGGCAGTTTTAAAGGTGTAAAAATGGTATATGCACCGGAATCAGTAATTTCAAAATAGAGGAAAATATGAAAAAAGTAACAATAGTAATACCTAATTACAACGGAGAAAAGTATATTGATGAGTGCTTCAGTGCATTAACAAAACAGTCATATAAGGATTTTGATGTGATTCTGGCAGACAATGGTTCTGAAGATAACAGCATTAGTAAAGCCTGCCAATATAAAGATAAATTGGATTTGAAGATAAAAAAACTTAATTGTAATTATGGTTTTGCAAAAGCTGTAAATGAAGGAATCCGTCAATCCCGGGCTGAATATGTGATTTTGCTTAATAATGACACCCATGCAGGCAGACATTTTGTCGAAAATCTTTTAAAAGCAATTGAGATGGAAAAAGATGTTTTTGCGGCACAGGCACTTATGCTTCAATATAATTCTCCTGAATTAGTTGATAGTGCCGGTGATTATTTTTGCGCATTAGGAGCAGCTTTCTCTGCAGGAAAAGATAAAAAAGCATCATTATATAAGAAAAAGAAAGATATTTTTTCAGCATGCGCAGGGGCTGCCATATACAGACGTAAAATCTTTGAGGAAATCGGATATTTTGAAGAAGAATTTTTCGCTTACCTGGAAGATGTGGATATATGCTATCGGGCAAAACTTTTTGGCTACCGTAATATTTTTGTGCCGGATGCAAAAGTGCTGCATGTGGGAAGTGCTTCCAGCGGGTCAAGATATAATGAATTCAAGGTGAGTCTTGCAGCAAGGAATTCCATGCTTCTTATGTATAAGAATTTTGCACCGTGGCAGTGGGCTGTTAATTTTATACCGGTTCTGGCAGGAATTACGATTAAAGCTGTTTTTTTTACTAAAAAGAAATTGCTTAAGGCATATCTTGGCGGCATTGTGTCTTCCTTTAAGAAAATGGGATGTATGGAAAAAACACATTCTGACAGCAGAAGACTTGAATACAAAAAGGTTGAGAAAGAACTTCTATTTAATATATTAGTCAGGAGTGGAATTAAGGAATGAAGGTAAAAGAATTTATAAAAAAATATCATCTGATTGCATATCTTATTATGATAATCCTGATTTTTACTGTCGGCATGGCTGTAAAATGGTACAGATATAATGAATTTGCGGGACATGGACCGGCTATTGAATATGCGTATAAGTATTTCAATCTTATACTTGGGTATATTCTGGTGGCAGTAACCATACTTTTTTATCTTCTTGTTATTAGAAAAACAGAAATGTCAAAAGCTTTTTTGGCGGCTTCAATCCTTATGGGAACTTTGTTTATACTGCTTATGCCACCTGACACACCGGCAGATGAAGATAAACATATGTTTGCCGTTACAGAGTTTTCTAATTCAATTATGGGAATTGAAGATGATGATACACCTTATCATGCTGCATACAGGGAATGTGACGCAAATAGCGGATTCAGCCGTTCTATCTCAATTAGCAATTACATACTTATGGGACAGAAGTTATTTGAACGACCTTCAAAATCAGATTATGTGTCATATGAAGTTGAACATTTCAATTATGCAAAATCGACATTTATTTTTTATCTGCCGGCAATTATCGGTATGATAATAAGTAAACTTACAGGACTTGGAACGGTAATGATGTATTTTCTGTCAAGATTCCTTATGCTTGCCGTTTATTCCGTAATCGGATATTTTGCAATCAGAAAAATTCCAACGGGAAAAGCACTTCTTGCAGCAATAATGCTTTTACCTACAGGTTTAAGCCGTGCGGCCTGCGTTTCCCAGGACGGACTTTTACATGCGGTTATTTTCTTATTTATGGCTTATGTTTTTTATTTTGCTTTTTCAGGAAACAAAATGAAAGTAAAAGAAGTCATTGTTACAATTGTTGCAGGGGGATTGCTTGTAACAGGCAAGGGCGGGGCATATGTTCCTTTACTTTTACTGCTTTTCCTTATTCCCAGAGAAAACTTTGGGGAAAAAATCAAATATCCTGTTGTCGTTGGAATGGCAGTTTTTATTACAATAATAGTTTTCCTGATCTCCAATCCAAGTCTATTTACGGACCTTGTCGGTTCCGGAAAGGGAACAGAGGATGAACTTATTTGGATTGATGAACCAAGTTATACGCTTAAGAACCTTATTTGTAATCCGGGACACAGTGCCAAGATGCTTTTGGGGACTTTCGTGGGATTCTTTGGAACATTTTTCGGAGATATGATCTCAGGTGGCTTTGGATGGCTCCAGATAAGCTCGTCGCCGGTAATTGTATCCTGTTGTTTTGCAATTTTACTGGGACTTGCACTCAGTGAAAGCAACCAGACAATTGTTATGAGCAAAAAACAAAGAATTATTACAGGAGTGGCAGTAATCGGTGCAATCGGTCTTGTTATTTTATCAATGTGGATTTTCTGGACACCAATAAGTTATCAGTATATTGCGGGAGTCCAGGGCCGATACTTTATTGTAACAATGCTCCCGGTATTTATGATGTTTAGAAATAACAGATTATCGTTAAAAAATGATTTAGGCAATAAAGGAATTATTGCTATCTGCGTCCTGGTTGTTTTTGCCGTATTTGAAATATGGACAAGGATTGCAGGTTAAATTTTTAACAAAAATGATGACAATCAGACAAATTAGTGGTATTATATCAAAGGTATAAAAGGGCAGAATAGTTCTTTTACATATTTATGAAAGGATTGAAAGTTTTATGTCATATCAGGAAGTATACAAACAGTGGTGTACAGATCCATATTTTTCAGAGGAGACAAGAGCAGAGCTTAAGTCTATCGAAGGCAATGAAAAGGAGATTGAGGACCGTTTTTATAAGAATCTTGAATTTGGAACAGCCGGTTTAAGAGGTGTAATAGGTAACGGAACTAACAGGATGAATATATATACTGTTAGAAGAGCATCACAGGGACTTGCCAATTTTATTATTAAGGAAAATGGACAGTCTAAGGGAGTAGCTATTGCTTATGACTCAAGACATATGTCACCGGAATTCTGTGACGAGGCTGCACTCTGTCTTAATGCCAATGGAATCAAGGCATATGTTTTTCCATCATTAAGACCAACACCTGAATTATCATTTGCCGTAAGACATCTGGGATGTATTGCAGGTATTGTTATTACAGCCAGCCATAATCCATCAGAATATAACGGATATAAAGTATATTGGGAAGACGGTGCACAGATTACGGCACCTAAAGATTCACTGATTATAAATGAAGTAAACAGCATAACAGATTTTGGAACGCTTAAGACAATGGATAAGGACGAAGCAATCAAAGCAGGTCTTTACAATGTGGTTGCGGATGAAGTTGATGATGCATATATAGCAGAACTTAAGAAGCAGGTAATTAACCCTGATGTTGTTAAGGAGATGGGTGACAAGCTTGTTGCCGTATACACTCCTCTTCATGGTACCGGTAATATCCCTGCAAGAAGAGTTCTTAAAGAAATCGGACTTAATAAGGTATATGTTGTACCTGAACAGGAACTCCCTGACGGAGATTTTCCAACGGTCGGATATCCTAACCCTGAAGACCCTAAGGCATTTGAACTTGCACTTAAGTTAGCAGATGAAGTTAATGCAGATGTTGTTCTTGCAACAGACCCTGATGCAGACAGACTCGGTGTATATGCCAAGGATTCAGCAACAGGCAAGTATATGTCATTTACAGGTAATATGTCAGGTATGCTTATTGCCGAATATATTCTTTCCGAAAAGAAAGCAAAAGGAATTCTTCCTAAGAATGGCGCGCTTATTAAGACAATCGTTACAACCAACCTTGCTGATGTTGTAGCTAAGGAATATAATGTTAAGCTTATTGAGGTGTTAACAGGATTTAAGTATATCGGCGAACAGATTAAGTTATTTGAACGGAATCATTCGTATGAATATGTATTTGGTTTTGAAGAGAGCTACGGCTGTCTTGTAGGTACACATGCAAGGGATAAGGATGCAATTGTTGCGGTTATGATGCTTTGCGAAGCTGCCGCATACTATAAGAAGCATGGACTTACACTCTGGGATCAGATGCTTAGAATATATGAGAAGTACGGCTACTTCAAAGAGACTCTTGTATCAATTACCAAGAAGGGTAAGGAAGGTCTTGCTGAGATTCAGGGTATGCTTGATAAATTAAGGAGCAATCCACCTAAGGAAATCGGCGGATATAAAGTTCTTGAGACAAGGGATTACAACAACAATACAGTAACTAAGGCTGATGGAACCGTTACAGAAACAGGACTTCCTAAATCTAACGTATTGTATTTTGACCTTGAGGATAACGCATGGTGTTGTGCGAGACCTTCGGGAACAGAGCCTAAGATTAAATTTTACATGGGTGTTAAAGGCAACAGCTTTGATGATGCCGATGCTAAGTTAGAGAAGCTTAAGAATGATATGATGGCTATTGTGGAATAATACGATAAGAATATTAAAAAGTGGTGGATTTTATTTTCACCACTTTTTCTTAATTGAAACACAAATTCGTCACAAATCCCATTTATACTATGGTCATACAATTAAAGGAGGATAAATATATGTACCTTAACGAAAATTATAATCCATATTCAGAATCGGCTGAAAGTGAGACTCCGGTTCAAAATGGAGCAAAAGTAAAAAAACAGAAAACACATAAAAAAGGACATTTTAAAAAATTTGTTGCCTGGATATGTACGGCAGTATTGCTTGGAGGTTTTGCGGGAGCTGCATTTTACGGAGTGTATTATGCAGGCAGTAAAGTAATTCCTGTAAAGCAGAATAAGACAACAATTTCCTCAACCGCCAATACCGGTAACAATAGCAGCGGAACACAGGTCAGTTCCACAGATACCAAGAAAGAGATTAAAGCAACAGTTATGGATGTATCTGAATTAGTAGATAGTGTTATTACATCTGTTGTTGCAATAAGCGGAGAAGTAACGTCTTACAATTATGGATTTTTCGGAAGCGAGCAGCAGAAGTCAGCAGTCAGCGGTTCAGGAATAATCATTGGTGTTAATGATGATGAAGTAATTATTGTAACCAATGCCCATGTTATTGACGGTGTTAACGAAGGCACAATCAAAGTTAAATTATATGATGGTACAGAACTCAGTGCTTACGTTAAAGGCAGCAAAAGTGCATATGACCTTGCTGTAATAGCAGTTAAGAAAAGTGATGTTCCAAGTGATGCGGTATATTCTGTAGCAACTCTCGGAGATTCAACCAAAATTAAAGTCGGCGAAAGTGCCATTGTAGTAGGAAATGCCATGGGTACAGGAATATCTGTTACAACAGGTATCGTAAGTGCTCTTAATAAAACAGTAACAGCCAGCAATACAGAATATAAGGATCTTATCCAGACAGATGCTGCAATTAATCCCGGCAACAGCGGTGGTGCCTTATTTAATGCTGAAGGCGAAGTAATGGGAATAAGTTCAGTAAAACTTTCTACAACAAGTGTTGAAGGAATGGGATATGCAATTTCTGTATCATCAGTTAAGGAAGTTATAGAAGAACTTTCCCTTATGACGGCAAGAAAAAAATATAGCGAAGATGAAAGAGGATATCTTGGAATAACAGGCGTTACGATTTCCAGCCAGATAAGCAAGGAATACGGATATCCTGAAGGAGTTCTCGTAAGATCTGTTGCAGATAATTCAGGGGCAGATGATGCCGGTATTGTTAAGAATGATATCATTAAGTCAGTGGATGGAGAGAGCGTTGAGACATTTGACAGCCTCAGGGAAATGCTGTCATATTACAAAGTAGGTGAAGAAGTGGAAGTTGTATACTGCAGATTAAATGATAAAGGCGAATATGACGAAAATACAGTGACAGTTACACTTACGGCAAAATCCTGATTAAATACATTTGGTTTTTTTATACCGGAATAGCTATGGACTTTATTTGGTTCGTAGCTATTTTTGATTTTATGGGAATCCTAAAAGACTTTATATTAATTGAAATATAAAAAAATATATGTTAATATACACAATAAGTCATTTAATTGATGAAAGGAAATTATATGGAAGAAAATAACAACATTAATAACAGCAATAATAACAGCGATAATAACAATGATGACTATGAAAAAGTATGCTATCTCTGCCATAGAAGTGAAAGCGTAGCGGGCAAGATGATTACTTTACAGCCTAATATAAATATATGTTCGGAGTGTATGCAGAATGCACTCAATACCATTAACAATAATTCCGATGATTTATTTAATTTTTCGGGAATACCGGGAATACATTTTATGAACATGTCGGATTTACAGGGTGTGCCTAAGAAACAGCGTCTTAAGAAAAAGAAAGAGGACAGCGAAGTACCTCCTATAGATCTTAAATCCATCCCCGCACCACATGAAATTAAGGCAAAGCTTGATGAGTATGTGGTAGGACAGGAGCATGCAAAGAAGGTTATGTCAGTAGCTGTATACAATCATTATAAGAGAGTTGCCACATCTAATGACCAGTCGGTAGAGATTCAGAAATCCAATATGTTAATGATTGGACCTACCGGTTCAGGTAAGACCTATCTGGTGCAGACACTTGCAAAGATTCTTGATGTACCTCTTGCAATTACCGATGCAACTTCACTTACAGAAGCGGGATATATAGGCGATGATATCGAAAGCGTTGTTTCAAAGCTTCTTGCGGCAGCAGACAATGATGTTGAGAAGGCTGAAAGAGGTATAATCTTTATCGATGAGATAGATAAAATAGCCAAGAAAAAAGAGACAAGAAGCAGGGATGTAAGTGGTGAATCCGTTCAGCAGGGCTTACTTAGAATTCTTGAAGGTTCTAATGTGGATGTTCCTGTGGGAGCTAACAGCAAAAATGCCATGGTTCCCCTTACTACAATTAATACAAAGAACATTCTTTTTATATGCGGTGGTGCGTTCCCTGATCTTGCGGATATAATTAAAGAAAGACTTAACAAGCAGGCAGCTATTGGATTCACTGCAGATTTAAGAGACAAGTACGATAATGATCCTGATATTCTTGATAAGGTTACAATGGAGGACTTAAGAAACTTCGGTATGATTCCTGAATTCTTAGGACGACTTCCTGTAGTATTTGCACTTAAGGAACTTGATGAAGATATGCTTGTAAGAATACTTAAAGAGCCTAAGAACGCAATTATCAAACAGTACGAGAAACTTTTGGAGCTTGATGAAGTGAAACTTATGTTTAGTGACGAAGCACTCAGGGCAATTGCAGCCAAGGCTATAGAGAAAAAGACAGGGGCAAGAGCCCTTCGTTCAATAATTGAGGAATTTATGTTAGATATTATGTACGAAATTCCGAAAGACAAGAATATCGGAAGTGTAACCATTACCAAGGAATATATTGAGAACACAGGCGGTCCTCAGATTGGAATGAGAGACACAGAACCTCTCGCAATAACTGAATAATTATTATTTTTAAGAGCAGAATGACTATGTTTGACAGTCATTCTGCTTTTATTATGGCATAATTTTTACTTTTATTATAAAGAAAAACTATACCAAACCTAAAATATATGATATTATACAGAAACACTATGATATGATAAATTTTACTTATAGAAAAAAAGAAAGGATGGAAACTATGACACTTACCCAGCTCAGATATGTGATTGCGGTAGCGGAATCCAAATCAATGAATGAAGCATCAAAACAGCTTTTTGTATCACAACCCAGTCTGTCTTCAGCAATTAAGGAACTTGAAGCGGAAACAGGTGTGGAAATCTTTAGAAGAAGCAATAAAGGTGTTGTAATAACACCGGAAGGTGAAGAATTTATCGGATATGCAAGACAGGTTGTGGAACAATATAAACTTATAGAGACAAAATATATAGAGAAATCCAATGAAAAAAAGAAATTCGCAGTATCGACACAACATTACACATTTGCAGTAAATGCCTTTGTGCAGATGGTAAAACAGTTCGGAATGAATGAATATGAATTTGCAATCAGGGAAACAAAGACTTATGAGGTAATTGAGGATGTTAAGAACTTTAAGAGCGAAATAGGAATTTTGTATATTAATGAATTTAATAAAAAAGTATTATTCAAGTTATTTTCAGAATATGGATTAACTTTTCACCCTATTCTGGACTGCAGTATTTACGTCTATATGTGGAAAGGGCATCCTCTTGCAGATAAAAAAGAACTTACACTTGAGGAATTATCAGATTACCCATGCCTGTCTTTTGAACAGGGAAATAATAATTCTTTTTATTTTGCAGAGGAAGTGTTAAGCACCTACAACTATAAACAGCTTATAAAAGCCAATGACAGGGCAACACTTCTTAACCTTATGGTAGGATTAAACGGTTATACTCTTTGTTCAGGAATAATATGCGAAGAACTTAACGGTTCGGATTATTGTGCCGTAAGACTTAAATCTGATGAGATAATGACTATAGGCTATCTGTCCAGAAAAGGAGCAGCAATAAGCTCATTGGGGCAGAAATACATTGAAGAATTGTCGCTATATAAGGACAAAGCATTACGCTAAGTGCTATAACTTTTGCCTATAGCGGACAAAAGTTTTTAGATATTATACAGAAAAATAATTTTGTGATAATCTTTTGGCATGTCAGAAAGGAGAAAACAAATGTACAGACTTTTGAATGTCAGCAAAACTTTTAACGATAAAGAAAATATTGTAAATGCAGTAAATAACGTGAGCCTGACAATAGAAAAGGGAAGCATACACGGAATTATCGGATTTTCGGGAGCAGGTAAGTCAACACTTGTAAGATGTCTTAATCTTTTAGAGGTACCTGATTCAGGAAAAGTAATTTTTAACGGCAAGGATCTTATGACACTTAAAGGAAAGGAACTCAGAAAAAACCGTCAGAAAATAGGAATGATTTTTCAGTCCTTTAATCTTCTAGCGCAGAGAACGGTTCTCGGAAATATATGTTATCCTCTTGAGATAGCAGGTGTAAGTAAGAAAGAAGCTGTGGTTAAGGCGAAAAAGCTGTTAGAAATGGTAGGAATTGCTGATAAGGCAAAAAGTTATCCTTCAAAGCTTTCAGGCGGACAAAAACAAAGGGTTGCAATTGCGAGAGCACTTGCCACAGATCCGGATGTGCTTTTATGTGATGAGGCAACAAGTGCACTTGATCCTATCACAACAACTTCAATATTGGAATTACTGAAATCTATTAACATGGAACTTGGCGTAACCATTGTTGTTATAACTCATGAAATGAAAGTTGTAAAGCAGATATGTGATACAGTTTCGGTAATGAGTGATGGAAATATCGTTGAGCAGGGAAAAGTAAAGGACATCTTTATGAATCCACATTCTGATATAACTAAGAAGCTTGTAATCAACAACCTTGAGTGCAATGCAGAAGATAACAGAAAGTATCTTAGAATTGTGTTTGAAGGGCAGTCGGCTTTTGAACCGATAATATCATCGCTGACTCTTGAGTGTAATGAAATGGTAAATATACTCGGAGCCAATACGGAGAATATCGGCGGCAGGGCCTACGGACAGATGCTCATAGAGCTTCCGGAAAATAAAGAATCTGTACAGAAAATTAAAAACTATCTTGACAAAAAACAGATAACCTTTGAGGAAGGAGGAGAAAACAATGACACCGCAAATGATTGATAGTCTTAAGAATGGTATTTTTGAAACCTTGTATATGGTGGTTATGTCAACGGCGTTTGCTTATATAATAGGTATTCCCCTTGGAGTTGCATTATATATTACGGATAAAAACGGAATATGTAAAAACAAAGTTGTTAATTTTATACTTGGACTGATTACCAATCTCATCCGTTCAATTCCGTTTTTGATACTGGTGGTTGCGATTATTCCATTTACAAGAGCTGTTGTGGGAACTTCGATAGGTCCAGGAGCAACGATTGTTCCACTGGTAATCTCAGCAGCACCGTTTGTGGCAAGAATGGTTGAATCCTCATTAAACGAGGTTAATCAGGGTGTTATCGAGGCTGCCCTTGCAATGGGTTCGTCAAAGATACAGATAATTTTTAAAGTTCTTCTCCCGGAAGCAAAGCCATCGCTTCTTTTGGGTGGAACAATCACATTGGCAACTGTTTTAGGCTATTCCGCAATGGCAGGATTTGTTGGAGGAGGCGGTCTTGGAGCCATCGCCATAAATTACGGATATTACAGATATAAGAAAGATATTATGTGGATTACCGTTGCACTTATAGTTGTAATTGTCCAGATTTTCCAGCTCGCAGGACAGGGAATAGCTAAAAAAACAGATAAAAGATAAGAAAAAGGAGAAAAAGATTATGAAAAAGAAAATTTTAAGCGTATTATTGGCAGCAACACTTGTAGTTTCATTATTTGCAGGATGCGGAAAAAGTAAAAAGGATAATATTATAAAGGTAGGAGCTTCTCCAACACCTCACGCAGAAATTCTTAAAGTTATTGAAGATAAACTTAAAGACAAGGGATATACATTGGAAGTAGTAGAATATAACGATTATATTCTTCCAAACAATGCAACTGAAAACGGCGAACTTGATGCTAACTACTTCCAGCATCAGCCATACCTTGATAACTTCAACGAAAAAAACGGTACACATCTTGTATCTGTTGCATCAGTACATTATGAACCATTCGGAATTTATGCAGGAAAGTCAAATGACCTTAAGAATCTCAAAGAAGGTGCTTCTGTAGCTGTGCCTAATGATACAACTAACGAAGCAAGAGCATTACTTTTACTTGAAGCAGAAGGACTTATCAAATTAAAAGATGGTGCAGGAATTACAGCAACTAAGAACGATGTTGTTGAAAATCCATTAAACCTTGATATTAAAGAACTTGAAGCAGCACAGATACCAAGAGCTGTAAAAGATGTTGATATTGCATGCATTAATGGTAACTATGCAGCAGAAGCAGGATACAAGGTAAGCGATGCTTTGGCAACAGAGTCAGCAGAATCACTTGCAGCCAAGACTTATACAAATATACTTGTTGTAAAAGAAGGAAATGAAAATTCAGAAAAGATAAAAGCATTAAAAGAAGCACTTTTATCTGATGAAGTTAAAGAATATATTAACAAGCAGTATGACGGCGGTGTAGTTCCGGTATTTTAAGTCATAACAAAGAGACTTCTTTCATAGTATAAAATAAAAATGTTATCAGATTGTTTTAACAGATTAAATTCAGAAGATTATACAGAATTTATTTTCAGGGATAATTATTTTTCAAAAAAAACATTGGAGGGAGTCCCTGACTACTGTGTTACGTATTTAAACAGTAAGTGGTCAGTCATCAGTGTCAGAAATGACCTTGTGGGAGATCCGGTATACGGCAGATTCGGTTATGCCGTTCTGCCGGGGATATATGGTCTCAGTGATTTAGGTGCTGTGAGTGCAGCCGGTGTGATTAAAGTACGGGAACAGCCGGTACTTAATCTTAAAGGATATGGAACCTGCGTTGCGATAATCGATTCCGGAATTAACTGGAGACATAAAGCATTTTTAAATGCTAACAATACAACTAAAATAAGAGCATTGTGGGATCAGGACACCAACCTGGTATATGACAGTGTAAAGATTAACGAAGCCCTTTCTACCGGAGCTGATGATATACCCGGAGATGAAATTGGACATGGAACATTTATGGCAGGCATTGCCTGCGGAAGTGAAGATATGGACAGTCTTTTCTCCGGGGCAGCCCCGGCAGCAGGGCTTATCGTTGTTAAATTACGTTCCGCAAAAAGATTTTTAAGAAATTTTTATTTTGTTGATGAGGATATACCGGCTTATTCGGAGGCTGATATAATGAGGGGACTTCAGTTTGTGTCCGAATACATTGAATCCAACAGGGTACCGACCTCTATAATAATAGGAGTCGGAACGTCACTTGGCACACATTACGGATATTCACCTCTTTCTGATATGATAAGGGATGAAACAGGGAAAACGGGAAGGTGCATTTCTGTAGCAGCCGGAAATGAAGGCAATGAACGACTGCATTTTAAGGGAGTTACCTATGGCATTAATCCGATAGGAGCGGAGCTTAGGATAGAACCGGGTTTAAATGGGCTTACAGCCAATATATGGTCCAAGGCACCTGTTGTATATTCTTTGGAAATTATTTCTCCGAGCGGGCAGGTTGCAGGTAGATTTCCGGTTAAAAATGAAAGCCAGCGTACATTTTTTATATTTGAAAATTCTACAGTGTATGTATACAGCAGAAGAACAGAAAGCATATCGGGAGCTAATCTTATTACAATAAGAATGAGAAATCCGGCGGGAGGAATATGGAAATTTAATCTTTACCCGAATATCCAAGGGTATACCGAGGCAGATATATGGGTTATGAACCGGGGATTTCTCAATGAAAACACATATTTTATTGTTTCGGATCCCGAGGATACGATTGTTAATCCCGGTAATCTTGTGGAAGCAATTACAGTTACTGCTTATGACTACAGGGATAATACCATATATTTAAAAAACAGCAGGGGAAATAACTGGTACGGACTACCTAAACCGGATTTTGCAGCACCGGGAGTCAATATGACAGGCCCGTCATCTATAGGAACGGATAACTATGAGATAAGAAGCGGAACAAGTGTCGCCGCTGCATTTTACGGAGGAATTGCCGCCTTGCTTCTGGAGTATGGTATTGTGAATAATGCTATTCCTTATCTTAGGACACCGGAAATTAAAACTATTACCATAGCAGGGTGCGTGCAGAAAAATAACATTGAATACCCTAATAAAATATGGGGTTATGGGACGGTAAATATACTTAATTCCTTGGAAAGACTGAGGGAGGAACTGTAGAAAAGACGGAAGCAGAATCGGGGACACCGCACTGATTTTTCAGTGCGGTGTCCCCTTATGCTGTTTTCAAAAATTAACGGAAGGATTGAAAGCATAGATGTTTTTCTTATTAAGCTTATCAGTTGTTATATTCAACGATTCTCCGAAACGCTGGAAGTGTACGATTTCACGTTCCCTGAGGAAGCGGAGGGGCGCTACAACATCCGGGTCTTTTATAAGTCTTAAGAGATTGTCATATACGACTCTGGCTTTCTGTTCGGCAGCCATATCCTCCACAAGGTCACAGACCGGGTCCCCCTTTACCTGAAATTCACAGGCATTAAACGGAATACCACCTGCCGCCTGCGGCCATACACCAAGGGTATGGTCAACATAATATGGGGCAAAAGCCGAGTTCTGTATCTGTTCAGGTGTAAGATTTCTTGTAAGCTGGTGAATCATTGTGGCAATCATTTCGAGATGTGCCAATTCTTCTGTAGCGATATCGGTAAGGACTCCTGCAACCTGCCTGTCACCTATTGAATAACGCTGTGACATATATCGCATACTTGCACCTGCCTCACCATCCGGGCCACCGTACTGGCTTATGATCAAAGCCGCGGTATTGGCATCAGGAGTTTTGATGTTAATCGGAAATTCAAGTCTTTTTTCATAAATCCACATATCAGCACGCTCCTTCCCAAGGCCATGGGGTCGAAATCCAGGTCCAGTAATTATCAGATGTTACCTGGGTAATGGTAAGAGGTCCGTATCGTCTGGTATATTCGATTACTAAAGAATTGTAAGTGTCCCTGAGGGAAGAATATGTCATAAGGGAATCAGTATCTTTTGGGTGGGTATCCAGATACAGACCAAGGTCTGTAATTGCAAAACCATATTCCATGATTTTTTTCATAAGCTCTTTGCTGTCCATAATTTTATTATTCATTTTTTGCACCCACACTTTCCGATGTAAGGTTTATCAAGTGCAGGGTAAATGGTTCCCTTTGTTAATGCAGTACAGATATCATAGGTAGGACAGTTAAACGGCTGATTGTGAACGAATGCAATTGCAAGATAATCACATTTGTCAGACACGTTATGACCGGTGTTGTACATTTGCATGATTATAACCTTTCAAATATGTTATATTACAGATTATGCGGAAGGGGGAAAAAGGTTAATATTGGAAATAAAAAGAAAAGAGCAGTACAAAAACAAACAGGTGTCTGTGACACCTGTTTGTAATAAGGATATATGTGGTTATCTCAGAGTTAAAACTCTAAATAAGAGGGGACAAAATGTTGAGTATTATCTCAACTATTTACAAATAAAGTTTAATCTTAATCTGAATATTATTCAATGATTATTTTTCGACAATAGTGAACAACTGAACCTGGTGAATTGTCGAATCACATAAGGTTTTTAAATGTATACTCATATATATTCTGACATTCTGATTTCCATTTGTTGCACATGGATTCGGCTAAGCCCTCGTCGGGAACAGCAAGAGTGAGTTCTATTAAAGGGGCGTTGTTTTCTTTAACAATACAATGTACGGCATAATCACCATTTGTAGTTTTGTAATAGTCCGCAGTTGTATTGGCAGTCTGTTTAAGTTCATATCTGTTATCACGGAGAAAAGAGTCAATTTCGTTTTTTATGTCATCTGATATTTTACTGCCGAAGAAGTCTAGCATTTCTTTACCTTTCGGAGTTATGGAATAACTTGTATTACTGCTTGTTACAGATACATTAATCAGTTCATCCTCCTGAAGATTACTTATTATAGTAAGTACCGTAGGATAATCGGTATAACCATTATTGGTAAAAAAATCCATTATTGTGGCATTTGTTAAAGAAAAATCTACCTTATTCAACATATATAAAGTCATTAATTTGTATAATATAGCTGCTTCAACTGCCATGTCTGTATTCCTTTCCTTGGTATGTATTTCTGTTCTTGAATTCACGGGATATATTATTAAGAACATTTTTTTTATCGGCACTCCACGTCGGAGCAATAAGCAGATTTTTGGGTCCGTCACCTGTGACTCTGTGGATAACAAAATGAGGTGGAAGTATTTCAATCATATCAACAACGGTCTTTACATATTCAGCCAAAGACAGCTCTTTGAACTTTGAAGAATAATAATCATCTGCAAGGTCAGTATTTTTTAATACATGTAGAAGCTGTATCTTAACACCATTAATATTAAGGTGGGAAAGATATTTTGCACAGGCAAGGTTATCATTCGTATTTTCACCCGGCAGCCCCACTATAACATGGACTACAATAGGAATATCCACATCGTTAAGCCTTGCAACGGTATCCTCAAAAACAGCAAGCGGGTAACCCCGTCTTATATATCGGGCAGTGGTTTCGTTAATTGTCTGAAGACCAAGCTCAATCCATACCGGCTTTATGCGGTTAAGTTCTGCTAACAGTTCAATTTTATCATCTTCAAGACAGTCAGGTCTTGTCGCAATGGATAAACCACATATTCTGTTATCCTGTATGGCTTCCGTAAATATTTTTTTTAGTCTGCCAACGGGAGCATATGTATTGGTAAAGGCTTGAAAATATGCGATATAACTGTCTCCTGCGTATTTTTTTGAAATCTTTTCAATTCCATAATCTATCTGATTTTTAACAGACAGCAAAGAAGAGGAGGCGAAATCACCGGAGCCTCCTTCACTGCAAAAAATACATCCTCCGGTGCCGATACGCCCGTCCCTGTTAGGACAGGACATACCGGCATTGAGGGATATTTTGTATACTTTATGGCCAAATAATTCTTTGTAATAATCATTGACTGAATAATAATAGCCGTTCATTTTAACGGATATTGTCTTTTACTGCTTTGCTTACAACGTCTGCGACTCTTGGGTCAAATGCCTCAGGGAGAATGTTGTTCTCATTAAGGTCTTTTTCATCAACAAGACTTGCGATGGCGTTAGCGGCAGCTAACTTCATATCTTCTGTTATCTGTGCAGCTCTTCCTTCCAAAGCACCTTTAAAGATTCCCGGAAAAGCAACAACGTTATTAACCTGGTTAGGAAAATCACTTCTGCCTGTTCCGACGATTTTAGCACCGGCAGCCTTAGCTTTGTCAGGCATGATTTCAGGAACAGGGTTAGCCATGGCAAAAAGAATGGAATCCTTATTCATAGAAGCAACCATTTCTTCTGTAACAATGTTAGGTGCGGAAACACCAACAAAAATATCTGCACCTTTAAGTGCATCAGCAAGGGAACCGTGTTTCTTTTCAAGGTTGGTAACCTCTGTCATTTTTTTCTGCATCCAGTTAAGACCTTCAGAGTCAGAGGAAAGAATACCTGATTTGTCACACATGGTAATATTTTTAAAACCATATGTAAGCAGAAGCTTTGTGATTGCAACGCCTGCGGAACCTGCACCATTGACAACGACTTTACATTCTTCTTTTTTCTTGCCTGTAACTTTAAGGGCATTAATGATACCTGCTAGAACAACAATTGCGGTACCGTGCTGGTCATCATGGAAAACAGGTATATCAAGTATTGCTTTAAGTCTTTCCTCAATTTCAAAACATCTTGGAGCTGAAATATCCTCAAGGTTAATGCCGCCGAATGCAGGCGCTATATTGATAACTGTTTTGATAATTTCTTCCGTGTCCTGAGTATCAAGGCAGATTGGAACTGCGTTTACATTACCGAATTCTTTAAAAAGAACTGCCTTGCCCTCCATAACAGGCATGGCTGCGTATGGTCCTATATTACCGAGCCCCAGTACGGCACTTCCATCTGAAACAACGGCAACGGTGTTAGACTTGATTGTGTATTTATATGCCTGTTCCTTATCTTTTGCTATGACTTTACATGGTTCTGCAACACCCGGAGTATATGCAAGGGCAAGATCTTCCCTTGTGCGGATTGCACACTTGCTTACTGTTTCGAGTTTGCCATGCCATTGTTCGTGAAGCATAAGAGCTTTTTCATTGTTTGTCATTTTATTCATCCTTTTCTTATTACTTTTTAATCAATTTATAACATATTGTATCACGCAATTTTTTTTAAGTAAATAAAGACTTTACATTGATGTTTATCTGGTTGTATAATCATTTCTATCTGGATGATCTGATTATTCTGAATACCCCCAACAATTAAGATGAATATTATAGGGTAATGACAATAATGGAAAGGAATGGCATGATACATATTCATGGATAATATGTACATACTGATTATTTGATGATAATGAAAGAAAAGCTTCAGACTTTACCACTTACAACATTGAGGGAAATTGCTAAAGATAAGAATATTAAGGGGACCAGCACGATGAAAAAGGCAGAACTTATTGAAGCATTGCTTGCACTTCCTGAGAATGAGTCAGGAAATGACAGGAATGACAGAAGCGATAAGCATGCAGTTAAGACCGGTACAAGCGATGATACTGTGAAACAGGAATATGATCCCGAACTTGTGGACACTTCATCGGAAGCTAACGGAATACTTGAGGTACTTGCGGAAGGTTATGGATTTATAAGATGTGCCAATTATCTTCCGGGAGAAAATGACGTATATGTGTCACCTGCTCAGATTAAGAGATTCGGACTTAAGACAGGTGACGTTATTATAGGTAATAAGAAGATTAAGAACCAGGGAGAAAAGTTCAGTGCTCTTCTTTATATAAAATCAGTCAACGGTTATTCCGTTGCCGAGGTGATGAGAAGACCTTCTTTTGAGAAGCTTACACCTATATTTCCTAATGAACGTCTTCATATGGAAATATCTTCAAGTAGTACGGCTATGAGGATTGTTGATCTGATTTCACCAATAGGAAAGGGACAGCGAGGAATGATTGTTTCCCAGCCTAAGGCAGGTAAGACCACATTGCTTAAGCAGATAGCCAAATCAATTACCACCAATAATAAAGAAATGCACCTTATTATACTTCTTATAGATGAACGACCTGAGGAAGTAACCGATATTAAGGAATCAATACAGGGTGACAATGTAGAAGTAATATATTCAACATTTGACGAATTGCCTGAGCATCATAAGAGAGTTTCCGAAATGGTTATAGAAAGAGCCAAGAGACTTGTTGAGCATAAGCAGGATGTATGTATACTTTTAGACAGTATTACAAGACTTACAAGAGCCTATAATATTGTGGTTGCACCAAGTGGAAGAACATTGTCGGGAGGTCTTGATCCTTCATCACTTTATATGCCAAAGAGATTTTTCGGAGCGGCAAGAAATATGAGGGAGGGTGGTTCACTTACAATTCTTGCAACAGCACTTGTGGATACCGGAAGCAAGATGGATGATGTTGTATACGAAGAATTTAAAGGTACAGGTAATATGGAACTTGTTCTTGACAGAAAACTGTCAGAGAAGCGTATTTTTCCTGCAATAGATATTGTTAAGTCAGGAACCAGAAGAGAAGATCTGCTTCTTTCCGAAGAAGAACAGGAAGCTGTTGATATTATGAGAAAAGCACTTAATGGCATACGTTCTGACGAAGCTGTTGAGAGAATTATAGACATGTTCTCAAAGACACGCAATAACAAGGAATTCTGTCAGTATATTAAGAAGACGAGATTGATTTAGGAGACATGAGGATAAAATGAAAAAAACAGTAAAAGTCATAGCTGTAACAAGCCTTAGTATTACACTTATAGGTTGTCTTGCATTTATATATATTCTTTTGAGAACTAATATAATTTTTAAAAATCAGACCGTTGCAGATGCCGGAATAAAAGACAATATCAAGCTTGAAGATGTTAGTAAAATAACAGTAACATACAAAGGAGATAAGGCTTTTGCGGGCGGAAGACTTTCAAAGGCGGACTTCGTTGTTGAAGTTACCGAAAACAACGGCAGAAAAGTAGAAATTAATGATTACAAATGTGCTGCTTTTGATGGAGATTACAGACTTAAGGAAGGAAATAATGAAATTGTTTTTTCCTACGGTGAGAATACAGCTTCTGTAGAAGTTGAAGCCGTTAATCCGATGTATCTCGGACTGTATGCACCTACATACGAATATAAGGCAGCCAATAAGGATAAATCAGCATCCAAGGTGGACAAGATTGAGAATGGTAATCTTTCGTATGCTGAGGCACTTGATAATGTGGCATTTACCGGAGATTCACAGATTGCAGCCCTCATTTCATATAATCTTCTTGAACAGAGCAATGTTGAAGCACTTGTAGGGGCATCTGCCGACTATATGGATGAAAAATTCAGACTTATCGTTGCAAAGGCAACAGGAAAGGATGCCATTGTTGTACATTATGGTATTAATTCTTTGTCAGCATCGGCAGAAGAACGTGAAAGGAGAATTAGCCAGTATACAGAGCTTTTAAGCCGTCTTAAGGCTGAAGTACCGGATACAAGAATAATTGTAAGCGGGGTATTTCCGGTAAGTGATACTATTTATAATAATAAGTTATCATTTGCTTATATTAATCAGTATAATTATGAATTACTGAAGATGTGTATCAATCTTGATATAGAATATTATTCAAATAACCAGTATATTTCCGGACATCAGGAATTATTTTCTGCTGACGGACTCCACCTTACGCCGGATTTTTATAAAGATTACTGGCTTAAGGATTTGATTCTGACAATGGGACTTTAGAACGAAAGGAATACAGTTATGAAAAAAAAGTTACCGTTTTTTCTTGCTTTGATTATATCTGTACCAATTATTACGTTGATAGTATTTTTACTTGCAGGCGTTAAGGCTGATAATGCCAATGTAGCGGACGGCGAGTCATACATGGCGGCATTGAAGGATGCAGACATTAATAAAATAGAACATAAGATAAATGAAAACAGACAGACAGGATCATCAACAGAACCTGCGACAACAGCTCCGACAGAGCCGGTAACAGATTCTGCAACAACAGCTCCGACAGAGCCGGTAACAGATTCTGCAACAACAGCTCCGACGAATCCACCGGAGACAAAGCCGGCAAGCACCGGTGATTTCAGTTACAGTAATATAGGATGTTATATACCTTACAGTGTGGATGCCGATAAGGCAAATGCCGCTGCAGACAGCTTTGACGGAAGCAGTATAAGCTACAGAACTGTATTTGGTAATGCAGCGTTTGTTGGGGATTCCGTAATGACAGGTTTTGATGTGTATATGGGACTTCCTAATAATGTCAATGTATTTGCGGAAGTAGGAGCATTTATGGATAAGCATCTTCCTGCGGTTATTGACAGCGTGATTGCAAGATATCCAAAGTATGTATTTGTCAGATATGGTATTAATGAAATGGGTACAACCACGGCAGAGGCAGATGCTTTTGCATCAAGATATAAAGGCTATATCCAGAAATTAAAGAACAATCTGCCTGATGCAAAAATAGTTGTCCTCGGAATAGCTCCCGTAGGAAATGCTGCAGTTGCCAAAAATAGCAGATTCGGAATGATAAACGAATACAATACAAGAATTAAGGCTTTCTGTCAGGAAATAGGTGTTGCTTACTATGAAAATTCAGAATTGTTTATAAGCAATGCTTCACTTTATTCAAAAGATGGCATTCATTTCAGTAAAGAACTTTACCAGAAGTGGGTAAAAGATATTATCAGAAAAGTGGGTGTTTATTAAATGTCACTTAGAATAAAACAGATGCTTGTAATAGCGGGACTTATTGCATTTATTTTGTATATATCCAATAAGGATTCCTACAGAAATCCTGCTCTGGAAACCGTAATGGAAAGTGTTGAAGAAAGCAAAGTATTAGGCGATATGATTAAAATGTCACCTACGGATATAAAAAAGGACTATGGATTTAATATAAATGACTATGGAGAAGCATTTTATTATGGATATGAGTCTATTATGGATTGTGATAAAGTTCTTATTATAAGACTTAATGATGAAAGTACGGGAGAAAGCATAATCTCCATGATTGATAAGAAAAATGATGAATTAAAGAAACTGTTCCAGTCTTATGCACCGGATCAATATACTATGTTGAATAACTGTATTCTTTCACAAAAAGGCAGTTATATAATATATATTGTATCCGGTAATGCGGAAAAAATAGAAAAGACAGTTATTAAGTGTTTAAAAGGATAGAAGATAATGGTATTCAGTAGTATTACTTTTTTATTTTGTTTTTTACCTGTAGTTCTTCTGCTGTATTATGTTTGCAGAAGCATTGTATGGAAAAATGTGATTTTACTTATTGCAAGCCTTTTGTTCTACGCATGGGGCGAACCTGTTTATGTAATATTAATGATTCTCAGTATTCTATTTAATTATTATGCAGGCAGGGAAATTGAAACTGCACATAAGAAAAGCTCGTTGGTATTTGCGGTAATAATTAATCTGCTTATACTTGGATATTTTAAATATTCGGGATTCCTTGTGGATACTGTAAACAGTATATTCGGAACATCCTTTGTAAATAAAAGACTTGCCCTTCCTATAGGTATTTCTTTCTATACTTTTCAGGCAATGTCATATCTTATCGATGTATACAGAGGAGACAGTAAAGGACAAAAGAACGTACTTACCTTTGCTGTATATATTACAATGTTTCCGCAGCTTATTGCAGGACCGATTGTAAGATATCAGGATATTGAAAACCAGCTTAACGGAAGGACTCCTGATGCAGACGATTTCAGGGAAGGCATCCCTATGTTTGTTAAGGGCTTTTTTAAGAAGGTTGTATTAGCAAATGTAATAGGCTCACTACATACCCAGATATTGGCGATGGGTATGTCCAATATATCCGCAATGACGGCATGGCTTGGTGCGTTGGCATATACATTGCAGATTTTTAATGATTTTTCCGGCTATTCGGATATGGCAATCGGACTTGGAAGAATGCTGGGATTTGAATTTCCTAAGAACTTTGACAGACCTTACGCGTCAGGCAGTGTTACGGAATTCTGGAGAAGATGGCACATTTCACTGGGAACGTGGTTCAGGGAATATGTGTATATCCCCCTTGGCGGCAACAGAAAAGGTGTTAAAAGGCAGATAATTAATCTCCTCATTGTATGGGCACTTACCGGATTATGGCATGGTGCGTCATGGAATTTTGTTATATGGGGACTTTATTATGGCATTCTCCTTATTTTTGAAAAATTCGTATATGTTCATCTGCAGAAAAGATTACCGAAATTTCTTAATGTGGTCATTACATTTATTGTTGTGATTATCGGATGGGTTTTCTTTTTCAGCAACAATATGACTGAAGCTGTATCATACCTTAAAGCGATGTTTGGACAAAGCGGGTGCAGCCATGACGGAATGGGAGGATTTTTACTGCTTAATAATCTGCTTATGATTATTCTTGCGTGGATTCCTTCAGTATTTGACTTTAAAGAAGGAAAGAAAAAAAGCCCTCTTAAATGGGTGTTATGTATTATGGTATTTCTGATAACAATAGCATTCCTTGTAAGCGAGAGCTACAATCCATTCCTGTATTTTAGATTTTAAGGAGGCATATGATGAATAAAACTTTTGTAAGAAATTTGACAATTGCCTTTTTGTGTTTTGTGCCTGTATGGATGTTTGCCTGCAAGGATGTTAAATTCTCCGAAAAGGAGAACAGAAATCTGGCATCGGTTCCCAAACTTACATGGAGCTCAATAACCGGAGGCAGGTTTATGGATGATTTTGAAACATATCTTACAGATCAGTTTCCACTCCGTAATCTCTGCGTTTCAATCAAAACTGCAGTACTGAGAGGAACAGGCAGAAGATATATCAATGATGTGTATATAGGCAAAGAAGGGTATCTGATAGCAAAGGAGTCCGTTGCAGACTATAACCGCGTTGACAGACTTACGGAATCCATAAATAAATTTGCCGATAATGTTAAGAATGTATCGGTGGATTTTATGCTTATTCCAAATACTTCACTCATATATGAAGACAAACTTCCTTACGGTGCCAAATCCAATGAAAAAGAAGTTATAAGCCACATTAATAAGTCAACTTCCGATAAGGTTAATACGATAGATGTAACAGATGTCCTTATAGCAAAAAAAAATGACGGATTGTATTATAAAACAGACCATCATTGGAAAACTAAAGCGGCTTATTATACGTTCAGACAGTATGCTGCATATAAGGGCATAACACCTGTGAATTATAATTTTTATGATGTTACAGGAAGCTTTCAGGGAACACAGTCATCCAATTCAGGCGTTTATTCAACTTATGAGACCGTAACTATTGGGGTTCCTGATAATTCTATCGGAACATATACGGTTGAATATGTTAAAGAAGGTAAAAAGACAACTTCACTTTTTGATGACAGCAAATTAAAAGAAAAAGATAAGTATCAGGTATTTCTTGGCGGAAACTTTGCACAGGTGGATATTACCACAACAGCAGGTACAGGACGTAACCTTATGATAATTAAAGATTCGTATGCAAATTGTTTTATCCCGTTACTGACACCTTATTATGACAAAATTATTGTAATTGATCCAAGATATTTTTATGATGACATATATACACTTATTGAGGCGTACGGAATCAGTGATGTTTTGTTTATGTACAATGTGAATTCCTACGTGGAAGATAATTCCCTTGAAGATATTCTTTCAAAGTCTTAAAAACAACTATTGCATTATTAAAAATAATATGGTATAGTAAGAAAGCTGTTTTGGATTAACAGTTATGTTAAAATTGTTATTATAGCAGAGACCGAGAGGTAAGCTATAGTGAGTTTTATATTAGAGAGGTGAAATTATGAGAGAAGGAATACATCCAGATTATTATCAGGCTAAGGTTGTTTGCAACTGCGGTAACGAATTTGTAACAGGATCAACTAAGGAAGATATCCATGTTGAAATCTGTTCAAAGTGCCATCCATTTTACACAGGCCAGCAGAAGGCTGCTGCCGCTCGTGGACGTATTGATAAGTTCAATAAAAAATATGGCGTACAGAGCAAGTAATTGTATACTTGACTATTAAGCAGAATTATAGGGTTGAGGTTTTAGAATCTCAACCTATTTTGCTATTGAGGTATTTTACACACAGGAGTAATATATGAAATATTCAGGAATTGGTGGTCAGGCAGTAATGGAAGGCGTTATGATGAAGAATAAAGATCATTATGCCGTAGCCGTTCGTAAGCCTGACGGAAATATAGAAGTTAAAAAAGAAGAATTTAAAGGCATATCATCTAAATGTAAACTTTTCAGAGTTCCGTTTATAAGAGGTATATTTAGTTTTATAGATTCGCTGACACTTGGAATGTCAACGCTCACATATTCGGCATCTTTTTATGATGAGGAAGAAGACACTAAGAAGACAGAGCAGGAAAAGAAAAAATCAGATACGGTTTTTAACGTCATTACAATAATGATTTCAGTTATTCTTGCTGTAGGGATATTCATGGTTGTACCATTTTATTTATCACAGCTGCTCGAAAAGGTTATAAGTTCTAAGACACTTGTAATTTTTTTGGAGGGTGTAATAAGGCTTTTGATTTTTATTATTTATATTGTACTTATATCACTTATGAAAGATATTAAGAGAGTGTATATGTATCACGGAGCAGAACATAAGTGCATTAATTGTATTGAACACGGTATGCCGCTTACTGTTGATAATGTAAGGATAAGTTCCAAGGAACATAAAAGATGCGGCACAAGTTTTATGCTTCTTGTTATGTGTATTTCAATTCTTATACTTATGCTTGTAAGATTTGATTCGAGAATTTTGAGACTTGTTGCGAGAATAGTGCTTATACCTGTTATTGCCGGCATATCTTTTGAACTTTTGAGACTTGCAGGAACAAAAGAAAATGTTTTTACCAATATAATGAGCAAACCCGGTCTCCTTTTACAGAGGCTTACTACAAAAGAACCTGACGATTCCATGATAGAAGTGGGAATCGCATCTGTTGAGGCTGTATTTGACTGGAAAAGTTATCTGAAAGAGAATTTCGGATATGACGAAGGTAGTGAAGATGACCAACAGGGAAATTCTTGAGAACGCAACAAAACGCCTTGACAAAGCGGGAATAGCAGAGGCAGGCAATGATGCATGGCTGCTATTTTCCGAAGCTTTCGGGATGACAAGAACGGATTATCTTATAGATAAAAATGCAGAATGTAATGCGGGACATATACCTTTTTTTGACAGCTGTATTGAAAAGAGGCTTGCCCATATTCCTGTCCAGTACATTCTCGGGAAAGCGTACTTTATGGGATATGAGTTTGAAGTTAATAATAATGTGCTTATTCCGAGATTTGATACGGAGGTCCTTGTGTCCGAGGTCCTTAAATATACACAGGATGATTTTAAAATCCTTGATATGTGTACAGGCTCAGGATGCATAGCCATAAGCTTGTCATTGTTAAGCGGGGCAGAGGTAACCGGAGTTGATATTTCAGAAAAGGCACTTGCAGTTGCCGATTATAATAAGGTCATAAATAAAGCGGACAAAGTTACATTTGTGAAAAGCAATATGTTTGAAAATATAGATGGTACTTTTAATTTGATTGTATCTAATCCGCCGTATATACCAACGAAAGATATTTTTGAGTTGGAGCATGAAGTTAAGAACGAGGAGCCTATGCTTGCACTTGATGGACATGATGACGGTTTGTTTTTTTACAGGATACTGGCAGAAGAGTCTGCAAAATATCTCAGACCTAATGGTGGGATATTTATGGAAATAGGATATAATCAGGCAGAAGATGTCAGAAATTTGTTAATAAAAAATAATTTTACAGATATTTCTGTTATCAAAGACCTTGCAGGTCTTGACAGGGTAGTCTGTGGCTGGAGGAAATAATGTTTGAAAATCTTGAAGAAATTTTAATTAAGTATGAAGATATCAATATGGAACTTGCAAGTCCCGATGTTACATCGGACCAGCGCAGATTTCGTAATCTTATGAAGGAACAAAGCGACCTTACACCTCTTGTAGAAGCATATACAGCTTATAAGAAAGCTAATCAGGATATAAAAGACAGTCTTGAAATGCTTGAAGAGGAAAATGATGAAGAGATGAGGGAAATGCTTAAGGAAGAACTCTCATCTGCCAAGGATAAGGTAGCAGAGCTTGAAGAAAAGATTAAGATTCTTTTACTCCCTAAGGACCCTAATGATGATAAAAACGTAATTGTGGAAATAAGAGCCGGCGCAGGTGGTGACGAAGCAGCACTTTTTGCGGCAGAACTTTTCAGAATGTATACCCACTACGCAGAAGCCAGAAGATGGAAAGTCGAAGTCGTTAACTCTGATGAAACGGGAATCGGAGGTATGAAGGAAGTTGAATTCATGGTTACCGGACAGGGCGCATATTCCGTATTGAAGTACGAAAGCGGTGTCCATCGTGTACAGCGTGTCCCTGAGACAGAATCAGGCGGAAGAATCCATACATCTACAGCTTCTGTAGCGGTTATGCCTGAAGCAGAGGAGGTAGAAGTACAGATTGATGAAAAGGATATAAGAATCGACGTTATGCGTGCTTCCGGTAACGGTGGACAGTGTGTAAATACAACGGACTCGGCAGTACGTCTTACCCATTATCCAACAGGTATTGTCATCTACAGCCAGACAGAAAAATCACAGATCCAGAACAAAGAAAAGGCTTTCGCATTATTGCGTGCCAAATTATATGATATGGAATGTCAGAAAGCCCATGATGCAGAGGCTGATGCCAGAAGAAGCCAGATTGGTACAGGTGACAGGTCAGAAAAAATCAGAACTTACAACTTCCCACAGGGTCGTGTGACCGACCATAGAATCGGTCTGACATTATACAAACTTGATAAGATACTTAACGGAGACATACAGGAAATCATTGATGCATGTATAGCTGCCGACCAGGCCGCGAAGTTAAGCAAGATGGAAGATAAAGCATGATACAATTAAAAAATTAACGGAGGTGTGCTATGTTACTACAGCAACAAGTTGAAACAATTAAACTAACACAATATATAATGGAGCAGTTCTGGCAAAAGAATTATGAGCCGCTTATAGAGCATGCTAATGATAATATTCTCTGGATAGGCCCTCTGGAAGATGAGTATGTTTATGGAAAAAAAGCCATGGTTGACAAAATAATGGAAAAAAATGACGAGAGACCCCTTGTATATCTTGATGATCAGGAATATGAAGGACTACGGAGCGAAGGCAATATAAGTGTTGTTGTGGGAAAATACAGAGCGTATACAAAACTGGAGTCCGGAGTTATATCGTCGGAGAAGCAGAGAGTTACTTTTATGTGGGAAAGAGTAAAGAAAGACGATGAGGTACAACTTCTTATAACGCATATTCATATTTCTAATATTTTTCATACCAAGGATGATGATAAACTTTTTTCTTCTAAGGATGGCAGGGAAAATTACGAGTATATACAGAAAATTATTGCAGAACACAGCCAGGATGAGACTATTACAATCAGGGACCATTCAGGAGTAAGATATACAGTCAATTATTCTGACATTATGTATGTGGTGGCAGAAGATAATTTTGCTACTGTTTACATTTGGAAGAAAGACGAAGTTTTGAGAGTGCGCAGCAGGCTTGTTGGATTTGTGAAGGATTTCCCGGATTACTTTATTAAACCGGGAAGAAAATATTGCATTAATAAAAATTACGTTAAGTACTTTAAAAGCAGAAAACTTATTATGGCAGACGGAAGAGAATTTGCTATACCGAGAAGTTTTGTAACTCCATTCAAAAATGCAATGAAAATGTAATCAGTATCTGCTGCCTGAATAGTAACTATATTCACAATATGTTTACCTAAAAACGGAGGATATAATGAATACAAGAAAAATGGTACTGACAGTAATATTTGAGATTATCGCGATATTGAGCTTTTCTTATTTTATCGTAATGGTAAGATATGCTGGAATTGGAACATCCTTTGCTTTTGTGTGGTTAGGCATGGCATTGTTTTTTGCCGTATGCGGTGCGGTGGTTTTTATCCTGGGAAAAAGAAATGTCAGTTTTCCACCTGCAGTAAAGGTTGTTATAAGTGTATTGACTGCCGCAATAATTATATTGTTTGCAGTTGTTGAAGGCATGATTATATCGGGAATGAAAGAAAAGACCAATGAACAGTATGATTATGTAATAGTTCTCGGAGCGAGAGTAAGAGGAACAACCGTTACAAAGTCATTACGAAAAAGACTTGATAAGGCTTTTGAATATATTGAAAAAAATGATAATACAATTCTCGTTCTTTCAGGAGGACAGGGAAGCGGTGAGGATGTTTCGGAAGCACAGGCAATGTATGACTATCTCGTACAGAAAGGTGTGGATAAATCAAGACTTTTATTAGAGGATAAGTCCACAAGCACTGTTGAGAATATTGAGTATTCTATGAAAATAATAGAAAAAAACAGTCAGAATGCCACAGCAAAAGTTGGATTTATAACCAATAATTTTCACGTATTCAGAGCGGAACTGGTATGCAGAAACATGGGTTATGACATAAAAGGAATACCTGCAAAGTCAGATAATAAATTACTTGTCAATTATATGTTCAGAGAATTTTTTGCTCTGGTTAAATATAAAATTACAGGAAATATTTAAAAAATAATACGTTACTTTTCCCCCTTAAATACTACTTACATTATGTAAGAAGTGTTTAAGGGGGATTTTAATGGAATACCTTGAGGATAAAGACATTATTGAACTTTTTATAGCAAGAGATGAAAGGGCAATAACGGAAACAATTCGTAAATACGATTCCAGGCTGTATGGCAGGGTTATGTATATCAATAATACTGAGGATACGGAAGAATGTCTTCAGGACACATATTTTGCGTTATGGGAAAAGGTGGCAGAGGAAAACCCGGGACACCTTGAAAATTATATATTTACAATAGCAAAATTTATTGCATGCGATAAGCTAAGAAAAAGAGTTGCAAAAAAGAGAAATGTCCCATTAACCGTATTAAGTGAAGATTATCCTTCATCATTAGATGTTTTTTCGGAAATTTCCTCATACGAGTTGGAAAAATACATATCAGATTTTATAAAAATGCAGAAAAACGAAATACAGATGATAATATATCTTGTTTTTGAAAAAGAAATGCCACTACACAAGATTGCCGATGTACTGGGAGAAACGGAGGGTGCGGTCAAGATGAAATTATATCGTTTCAGAAAAAGACTGAAACAATATCTGATAAAAAAAGGCCTGCATAATTAGTCTGGAATCTTTACCTTTTTCGGCGGCTTTTCGCCGTTTGGGTAGAGAAAATAACCCCACATCCCTGGAAATCTCTACCTATATGAGAAATATAGGCGGTTTGGGTAGAGAAATGCGATGAAATCTCTACCTATATGAGAAATATAGGCAGTTTGGGTAGAGAAATGCGGCCGGCGGAAGTTGGAATCTCTACCCCTTTCGGCAGTTTTTCGCTATTTGGGTAGAGAAATGCGGCCGGCGGAAGTTGGAATCTCTATCTTTTTCGGCATTTTTTCGCTATTTGGGTAGAGAAAATAAGTTGGAGTCTCTACCCTTTTCGGCAGTTTTTCGTTATTTGGGTAGAGAAAATAACCCCACATCCCAGGAAATCTCTACCTATATGAGAAATATAGGCAGTTTGGGTAGAGAAATGCGACCGGTGGAAGTTGGAATCTCTACCCTTTTAGCCAATTTTCCACTATTTAGGTAGAGATTTTCGGCTGGCACGACTTGACTTCTCTACCCTTTTCACCAATTTTCCGCCATTTGGGTAGAGATTTCCGGATGACCGGTACTTGACTTCTCTACCCTTTCGCCAATTTTTCGCCATTTAGGTAGAGAAATGAAGCTCCATCCCGTGGAAACACCATATAAAAGCTGTTGCATATTGTCACAAATTCTGTTATAGTGTTTGCGTAATATAAAGTCTAAATGGAGAAATTTTAGAAATGAACAAAATTATTGATGTGGTATTTAACAGGGTAGCTAATTATTTCAAGTACGTTATGTGTGTATTTGCATTTTTCTCTATCCTCGGTGTGCTGATTCCATCAACAGTTGGTGGATTGCCGGTTGGTAATTATTTTGGAATGGGATTATCAGGTCCTGCAAGAGCAATTTTTATCATTCTTTTTTCACTTGCAATCATCTACATTGCCGTTAAGAAGAATGAACTTATACCAAGTATTGCAGCAGTTGTATTAGCACTTCTTGTTGTAATTATCGCAGGTGTAGGCGGTCTTGGTGATGCAAAGATGTTGGTACACGGTGGTATCAGAATGATCAGATGGGCACGCGTATGGTTATTGGTTACAGCTATAATCAATGCAGCCTTAATGGCACTTAAGCAGTTTGTTATCAAGAACAATTAATTACATATTGAATAGAATATAATTTGACCTCCGGTTGTATAGAGCAGCCGGAGGTTTTATACATTAAAATACATCAATCAGGATGATTAAATTTAATCATTGATATAATTATAGAATGTGATAATATATATCAAGACTATTGAAATATTTTATTGCGAAAGAAGGACATATAATGAAAAATGCATCTAAATATGAAAGACAATATTTTATGCCACCTGTATGTGAGTACGACTGGGTTAAGAAGGAGTATATAGATAAGGCTCCAATCTGGTGTTCAGTTGATTTAAGAGATGGTAACCAGGCACTTATCGAGCCGATGAGTCTTGATGAGAAGTTAGAGTTTTTCCAGATGCTTGTAGATATAGGTTTTAAAGAAATTGAAGTAGGATTCCCTGCAGCATCTGAAACAGAATATATTTTTATGAGAACTCTTATTGAAAGGGATATGATTCCGGATGATGTAACGGTCCAGGTGCTTACACAGGCAAGAGAACATATTATAAGAAAGACCTTTGAGGCTGTAAAGGGAGCACCTCATGCAGTAATACATCTTTATAATTCAACCTCAGTGGCACAGCGTGAACAGGTATTCCGTAAGGATAAGGAGCAGATTAAGAAGCTCGCCATTGACGGAGCAAAGCTTTTAAAAAAACTTGCCGATGAGACAGAAGGTAATTTTTCATTTGAGTACAGCCCTGAAAGCTTTCACGGAACAGAAGTTGATTATGCGGTGGATGTATGTAACGCGGTTCTTGATGTATGGAAGCCGGAAACAGGCAATAAGGCAATAATTAACATACCTGCAACTGTAGAGACCGCTATGTCACATGTTTTTGCCACACAGATTGAATATGTCAGCAAACACTTAAAATACAGAGATAACGTAATATTAAGCCTTCATCCTCATAACGACAGAGGCTGTGCCGTGAGTGATGCGGAACTTGGACTCCTTGCGGGGGCAGACAGGATTGAAGGTACACTTTTCGGTAACGGTGAAAGAACGGGTAATGTGGATATAATTTCCGTTGCCATGAACATGTATTCACACGGTATTGACCCTGTGCTTGATTTCTCAGATATGTCAACTATAAGGGAAAAATACGAGAGACTTACAAGAATGAGAGTGTATGAGCGTCAGCCATACGCGGGTGATCTTGTATTCTCAGCATTTTCAGGTTCACATCAGGATGCTATTGCCAAGGGAATGGCATGGAGAAAAGAAAAGAATTGCGATAAATGGACAGTACCATATCTTCCAATTGACCCTGTTGACGTAGGACGTACATATGACTCCGATGTTATCAGAATTAACAGCCAGTCAGGTAAAGGCGGAATAAGCTACATCCTTAAGCAGAATTTCAGTATTTCACTTCCTGAACAGATGAGAGAAGAAGTGGGATATGCAGTAAAACAGGTATCAGATGAAGAACATAAGGAACTTTCTCCACAATGGGTATATGAAATTTTTGAAGGAAAATATATTGATTATAGTCCTAACTTCCAGATTGTCGAAAGCCATTTTAAACAGAATGACGGCATTATGGCAGAGGTAACAATCCAGTGCGGAGACAAGAGAACAATCGTTGACGCTAACGGAAACGGACGTCTTGATGCGGTAAGTAATACAATTAAGCAGTTCTTCGGCATATCTTATGAACTTACCGTTTATGAAGAACACGCGCTTTCAAACGGTTCGTCATCTAAGGCAATGGCTTATGTGGGAATAACATGCAATGGTAAGATGTACTGGGGAGCAGGAATGGATGAAGATATTATTAAAGCATCAATCCACGCTCTTGTTGTAGCTGTTAATAAATTACCCGAGATACAGGGCAACGAAAACAGCGGTGATGACAGACTTCTTACAATGCTTAACTTTATACAGGCAAATTACCAAAATGTAACTCTTGAAGAAATGGCGGTTAAATTCCATTTGTCAGAACCATATATATCAAAATACATTAAGGACAAATCCGGAAAGACCTTTGGCGAGCATGTTGCCAATATCAGGATGAAAAAAGCTAAGTCGCTCCTTAAGAATGGTAATATGACAGTTGAGAATATTGCCTTTGCCGTGGGATATCAGAATGTGGAGCATTTTAACAGATTATTTAAAAAGACATTTGATATGACACCTGTCCAGTACAGAAACACAAGCAGGGGAAAATAAAACAGGTAATTTATGATTAATATAGGAATATGTGATGACGACAAAAGATGTCGTGATATTTTAAAACAACAAATCATTAATACTATTAATGAAAAAAGAAATTTACTTTACCGAGTTCTCCAATGCCGACAGCATGATTAAAAGGAAAGATGACCTTGACGTTGTTTTTCTTGATATGGAGCTGCCGGATATGGATGGAGAGACTGCCGCAAGGCAGGTTGAAAAGGAAAAAGTGGTTATTGTGTCCGGATATCCCGAAGTATTTTACGGGGACTGGGAAGAGTATGCTTCTGCATATCTTGAAAAGCCCGTTAATCTCAGGGAATTAAAAAAAATAACAGACAGAGCAGCCATGTTAAAGGAAAGTAAGAAAATGGCAATAGACAGGGTAAAGGAATATCTTAAGAAATACAATATGGATGACAAGGTAATGGAGTTTGACGTATCAAGTGCCACGGTTTCACTTGCGGCGGAAGCACTACATTGCGAACCGGGAAGAATCGCCAAAACTATGTCTTTTATATTAAAAGATGGATGTATTGTGGTTGTAACTGCGGGAGATGCTAAGATTGACAACAAAAAATTCAAAACAGTATTTTCACAGAAAGCCAAAATGGTTCCGGCAGAAGATGTGGAAACTTTGACGGGACACCCTGTAGGCGGTGTATGTCCTTTTTCCTTAAAAGAAGGTGTTAAGGTATATCTTGATGAGAGCCTTAAACGTTTTGAGACTGTATATCCTGCCTGTGGTTCGCCCAATTCGGCAATAGAGCTGACAATTGATGAGCTTACGGAAATATCGGGAGCAGAAAACTTCGTTGATGTATGCAAATTATAATATAGGTACTTGTTTTTTAAACAATACTTTGATACAATTTGCGTTGGTATGACGAAGAAAAAGAGGTAATGCAATATGATGCATAAAATTAATGTGGTACTGGCTTCAATATTTACGGCAGTTGTGATGGCGGTATTTCCACCGGTAAACTGTTTTTTGTATAGACATCTGTACCTTATTTTGCCTGTTATGGCAGGATTGTGGCTTCTTGCATATCTTGTACTGTTTCTTTTGTTCTGGATTTTTAGTGCTTTTGTATCTCTTACAATTAATACTAAAAAGACATACGAGAAGCAGAGCAGGTTTTATTGTAAATTATTTGCCCTGATTATGGAATATGGTGCAATGGTTGCAACAGCCAATATTACTGTTACGGGAATGGAGAAGCTTCCAAAACCATCGGAGGGACGATTCTTATTTGTATCTAACCATAAATCTGTGTTTGATACATTTATCCAGGTAGGAGCTTTTAGAAAATATCCTTTTGCCTTTATATCCAAGCCTGAGAATTTTAAAATAACAATGGGCCACAGATATATGACAAGATGCCGTTACATGGCAATCGACAGGGAAGACGTAAGAAGCGGAGCGAAGATAACAAGACTTGCTTCACAGATGATTTCATCAGGTGACAGCTGTGTCGGTGTATATCCTGAAGGAACAAGAAATAAGACTGACGAGACACTTATTGAATTTAAGCATGGATGTTTTAAATCCGCAGTATGGGCAAAATCCCCTATAGTAATCGGTGTTCTTCATAACACCGTTGAGATGCACAAGAATTTTCCGTTTAAGAGAACTCCTGTTCATTTTGAAATTATTGAAACAATGCCTTATGAAAAATTTAAAGACTGGACAACCGTCCAGATATCTGACTATGTAAAGCACAGAATGTTGGAAAGATTAGAATAATGTTTACCGGGTATAAGATTTTTTCTTATATCCGGTTTTTTTTGCCTTTTATTGCTAATACTAATCAAAAGAAGATTTTACGGAGGCAGTAAATGGGAAAAACAGGAAAAGCAAGCATTATATTTGACAAAGATATATATATTGTTGAAAAAGCGTCAGTTGTAGGGCAGAAAGAGGGAGAGGGTCCGTTAGGAAAGTATTTTGATAATATAGTTAATGATCCGTTTGTAGGAAAAAATACATGGGAAGAGGCAGAAAGTGAACTTCAGAAACTTGTTGTGAAGACTCTTTTAAAAAAATCAGGCTTTACGGCTAAGGACATAAGGTATATATTTGCGGGAGATTTGTTAGGACAGTTAATTGCATCGTCTTTTGGACTTATGGATTTTGAAATACCGTTTTTCGGCTTGTACGGAGCCTGCTCCACTATGGGGGAATCCATGAGCCTTGCGGCAATGAATGTGGCGGCAGGGTATGCGGATAATGTCATAGCCCTTACATCAAGCCATTTCGCCAGTGCGGAAAAACAGTTTAGATATCCTTTGGAATATGGCTCCCAAAGACCTCTTTGCGCTACATGGACGGTGACGGGTTCAGGGGGAGTCATAATAAGCAGTTGTATAAAAAGCGGTATAAGAATAGCAGGAATAACAACAGGAAAAATCGTTGATTACGGAATAACCGATTCAATGAATATGGGTGCGGCCATGGCACCGGCAGCCTGCGACAGCATATATACTAATTTTATGGATTTTGACATTACTCCGGATTATTATGATGCAATATACACGGGGGATTTAGGAAAAGTGGGCAGGACAATATTACTTGACCTTATGCAGGAAAAAGGTTTTGATATATCTTCCATTCATCATGACTGCGGTATTGAAATTTTTGATGACAGATATCAGGATACCCATTCCGGGGGAAGCGGGTGCGGGTGCAGTGCTGTAACGTTATGTGCACATATATTAAGGAAGATAGAAGAAGGGTTTTATAAGAGGGTTCTTTTTGTACCTACAGGTGCCCTTATGTCAACGATAAGCTACAACGAGGGGCAGTCGGTTCCCGGCATTGCACATTGTGTTGTTATTGAAAGAATTGAGGGAGGTGTATATTAATGGATTACCTTATCGCATTTGTCGTAGGAGGTATAATCTGTGCTTTTGTACAGATTTTAATGGAAAAAACAAAACTCATGCCGGGAAGGATAATGGTTATACTTGTTATTGCCGGAGCAATTCTTGGAGCTGTGGGAGTATATGAGCCATTTGCAAAGTGGGCAAAAGCCGGAGCAACCGTACCCCTTACCGGGTTTGGAAATCTGCTTTATCAAGGCGTAAAACAGGCGGTTGACATGGAGGGCTTTCTCGGTATTTTTACGGGAGGACTCAAAGCAGGAGCAGCAGGAATAAGTGCGGCATTGATATTCGGATATATTGCATCCCTGTTTTTTGACCCGAAGATTAAAAAATAACTGTATTAGCACTTGAAAAATCAAATTGAAAATAGTACCATTATATAGAAATAGTACTGTCATGCAGTTATAAGGCAGTTAAGGAGAAAGGAAGTATTTACTATGGAAAAGAAAGATATTGACTGGTCAAATCTTGGATTCGGTTATATCAAGACTGACAAGAGATACGTATCTAATTTTAAAGACGGAGCATGGGATGAAGGCGTTCTTACAGATGACGATAAGGTTGTAATCAGCGAATGTGCCGGAGTTTTACAGTATGCACAGACGGTATTTGAAGGTCTTAAAGCATATACAACAGAAAAAGGCAATATCGTTGTATTCAGACCAGACCTTAATGCCGAGAGACTTGAACAGTCTGCATTAAGACTTGAGATGCCGGCATTTCCTAGAGATAGATTTGTAGACGCAATTGTTGAGACAGTTAAAGCTAATGACGGATTTGTACCACCTTACGGAACCGGTGCAACATTATATATTCGTCCATATATGTTCGGAAGCAATCCGGTAATCGGTGTTAAGCCGGCTGATGAATACCAGTTCAGAGTATTCTGTACACCTGTAGGACCTTATTTTAAGGGTGGCGCTAAGCCTATTACAATCAGGGTTTCTGATTTCGACAGAGCCGCACCTCATGGAACAGGTAATATCAAGGCAGGTCTTAACTACGCAATGAGCCTTCATGCAATAGTTACAGCTCATAAGGAAGGCTTTGACGAGAATATGTACCTTGACCCTCAGACAAGAACCAAGGTTGAAGAGACAGGCGGTGCGAACTTTATATTTGTAACTAAGGATGGTACACTTGTTACGCCTAAGTCTGACAGTATTCTTCCATCAATCACAAGAAGATCATTAGTATATGTTGCTAAGGAATATCTCGGACTTAAAGTTGAGGAAAGAGAAGTATTCTTTGATGAGATGAAGGATATGGCTGAATGTGGCCTTTGCGGTACAGCAGCAGTTATCTCTCCTGTAGGAAAGATTGTAGACCATGGCAAAGAAATCTGTCTCCCAAGCGGTATGACTGATATGGGACCTGTAACAAAGAAGTTATATGATACTTTAACAGGTATCCAGATGGGCAGAATTGAAGCTCCTGAAGGATGGATTAAAGTAATCGAATAAATATAAATATAAGAATCTTATCTTAGGACTCCGACTGTATCACAGCCGGAGTTTTTTGCTGCATTTTTGGATGAATTATGTCAATTATGCTCGTTTATGTGTTAATTTTGCTCATTGGGGGTTACGGCTATTTACAATAAAAATTACATAGTAAAAAGGGCTGTAAAACAGCCCTTTTATTTAATCTTCTTTGGTTTCGGTTGTTGAACTTTCACTCTCTGATTCTTTTTCATTGTTAAAGCCTGCATTTTCAGGAAGCTTTGCCGTGTATTTGGAAGGATTGATTACATTTCCTTTATGCTTAAGACAATGGTCATCAATGGTCTTTGATGAGAAGGAATATCTGGCATCCTGTATTGTATAAGTTGAAAGGTCAACTTTACTTAAATCCTTGTAAATCTGTATCTTGGTTGTTGTATTAGGACATTCGTCCGTGGCAACTTTTCCCGTATCTTTACAATAAGTTACTTTCTGGTGAATATTGCAATAGTCCGTAGGTTCTGTTCCTTTGACAAAGTATTCGGTCGTGGTTCTGTTTCCGCGCTCGTCATGGTCGCATAGTCCTTCGGCTACTAAAAGTCCCGAATCCTTGCATATCTGTACCGGGATTATATTATCCGGACGTTCAGGTGCGGAATTATCCTTGCCTTCACAGGCTTTTTTGATTACCTCTGCCCATATACCGACGTGAGGAGTTCCGTATTGTTCGGTCTTAAATTCTCTGTTATTATCATTACCTACCCATATTCCGACAGTAACGGATTTGGAATATCCCACAATCCATTTATCACGGTCACTCTGTGTTGTACCTGATTTTGCAGAAATATAGTTATCTCCCACATTAAGTCCGTGAAGAGTACCGTCCAAAAGAACATTGTGAAGGACATTGCCCATAAGCCATGCGGTAGATTCTTTTAATACCTGTGTCTTGGTTGTTTCTGTATTATCAAGGATAACATTTCCGTCATGGTCAAGTATTTTGGTATAAAGCTTAGGGGTAATAAGTTCGCCGTTGTTTGCAAGTACGGTATAAGCCGTTGTAAGTTCCATGTTGGTAACACTGCATGAACCGAGGGCAATAGGGAGATAGTAATCTTTATCGGTAAGGGTTGTGATACCAAAGTTTTTAAGGTAATTAATTCCTGTTGTAATACCTATATCATTAAGGGTGTTAAGGGCAGGAGTGTTTCTTGATTCGGAGATGGACTGCCTTAATGTTATATATCCTTTATAAATATCATCATTATTTCTTACTACCTGGCCTGTGCTGTAATAAAAAGGAATATCATCATATATCTTACCCAGGGTATATCCTGCGGTATCTATTGCAGGTGCATAGGCAACAAGAGGCTTGATTGAGGAACCCGCCTGACGTGCAGAAGAGGTTGCCCTGTTAAGTATAAGGCTTTCTGTCTTGTTACCACGGCCTCCGATGATAACTTTAACTTCACCCGTGTTGTTTTCTATAACAACCAATGAAGCCTGTGGACCTACCGTATAGGTTGTGGATTCGCTTCCTTTAACTATTTCACCATGGGTCTGTCCGAGAATATATTCTTTATATTCCTGAACGTATTTATCTGCTTCTTCCGTGGTCTGGAAAGTAAGGCTTATATTTGAACCGTACTTTGACTGAAGATATTTAAGTAATGTGGATTCTGTGTAATTACCTACATTACCGTCCTCGTCTTTTACCCTGAAACGGCATGTGACCGTATATTCTTCATATCCGTTCCAACTGTCAGGATTGTTGAGTATAGCCTCCGCATATTTCTGAAGCTCAGAATCTTCACATGAGTATATAGAAAGACCGCCACGGTATACAAGGTTGTATGCCTGTGTATAGGTGTAACCTTTGGTTGTCATTAAATCTTCCATTATCTGCTGTATGAGTGCGTCTGTATAGTACGAATATGCGGTTGATGATGAATTTGAAGTATTGTTATTGGCAATTCTTGAATATACATCATCATTAAGGGCTTCATCATACTGTGCCTGGGATATCATATTGTTTTTAAGCATATTATCAAGCACAAGCTTACGTCGTTCAGCATTATATTCGGCATGACGTATAGGATTGTATTTGGAAGGGTTCTGTGTGATTGCGGCAATTACGGCACACTCAGATAAAGTAAGCTCCGATACATCCTTATTAAAATAATTAAGAGATGCAGACTGCACACCAAGGTTATTGTTGCCAAGATTAATTGTATTAAGGTAATTCTCAAGAATCTGGCTCTTATCAGCAACTTCCTCAAGTTTTAATGCAAGGTATTGTTCCTGTATTTTACGCTTAAGTCTGTCTGAAAGACTGTTTTCATTCTCAACGGAAAATACGCTGTTCTTAATGAGCTGCTGCGTAATAGTGCTGGCACCCTGGGTAAAACGGAGATTATTGGTAATACCTATATAAGCCGCTCTTATAATTCCTTTTGCATCAATTCCGTTGTGGGAAAGAAAACGCTCATCCTCAATTGCGATAAAAGCATTTTTCAGGTTATCGGGAATTTCATCGTAAGTAACGTATATTCTGTTGGCACCGGACGCAACAAGAGTCTCTGTCTCAACATTGTTACAGTCATATACAATGGTTTTGTACTGGGATGGTGTAACATCATTAATTGTTATCTTAGGTGCTGTTTTGATAATTCCGTTGATTGCCCCGAATACCATTGATGACATCGTGACCGCAGCAAATACAACAAGTACGATAAATACCTTGAAACCGTTTACAAGGATTTTGGATGTAACCTTTTTCTTGGAGGAAGAAAGTTCCTGCCTTGTCTTTTTGATATTATTATTAGAAAAATCCATATAGTCTCTCCCAGAATAATGTTTCTTTATTATTTAAAGTATTTTAATGGATTATACCAAATCTTTTCAGATAAATAAAGAAAAAACAGTAAATATAAGAAATCTGTAACACTTTCTTAACAGAGAAAAATATGGTAGAATCAGACTATTAATAACCATAGGAGTTTGTATGAAGGATTTTATCGTAGTTAAAGAAGGCGCAGAGGGCATCTATGAAGAGAAAAAGTCAAGATTTATTGCCAAGGTATATAAAACGGATAACGAAAGCGAAGCCGGTTCATACATAGAAGAAGCAAGAAAAAAATATTGGGATGCAAGGCATAATTGTTATGCATACGTAATAGGAAATAATAATGAGATTACCAGATGCAGTGATGACGGAGAACCATCAGGTACAGCGGGGAAACCTATACTTGAAGTAATTACAAGAATGGGAGTACATAACTGCCTCATAATTGTAACAAGATATTTCGGAGGAACTCTGCTTGGAACGGGTGGACTTGTAAGAGCATATACCGATGCTTCCGTAGCAGCACTTAATAACAGCCGGCTTGCAACACAGGTACAGGGAGTAAGGTATGTTATTACAACAGATTATAACGGGGCCGGCAAAATACAGTATGGGATGGCTTCTCTTGACGCAATAATAGACGATACGGAATATACGGATAAGGTAACAATGAAGGTAGTGATTGAAAAAGAACGGGAAAAATTACTTATAGATACGGTTACTGAAATAACAAACGGCAGGGCAGTCATATTGAAAGACTGCGAACTGCCGGTTGAAAAAAATATATCACTCTGATGTTTTGTTCTTATAAATTAATTTTGATGTGATAAAGTATGCACCGATTCCATATATAATACCGAGTAAGAGACCGGCAATAACGTCGGTAGGAAAATGTACGGTAAGATATAATCTTGAAACTCCGATAAGCACGGCAAGCACGACTGCCGGAATACCCCATTTTTTGTTCCGGGTGAATATGGCAACGGCTGCAGCAACACTTGCTGAGGTATGTCCCGAAGGAAATGACGAATCCGAAGGCAGTTTTACAAGCATCGTCTGTAAAAGTGCAGGGTCAGCCACAAATGGCCGTGTGCGGTTTACAAGATTTTTTATTATAAGATTAGTAAATATAAGCGATAACACAAGGGAAACGGCCATTGTAATTCCAATCTTTCTTGTACGCTTGAAGAATAAAAGCACAACTGCAAGAGCTATCCAGAAGCAGCCTGCGTTGCCAAGGAAAGTAAGACCTTTCATAACCGGGTCAAGTACGGGATTATGAAGCGATTCAAACCAGTGTAATACGGATAATTCCCAATTCATTTTAAATGTCCTTTCTACCAGATATAGTATCGTGAATTATATCATTAAGTGGGGATAATTGCAAACAACAGATAAATAAAAGTTGGCTTAAAAGGAAAATACTGTTATAATAGAAATATAAACGGGAAAAGGTGGCTTAATATATGAGACTTATTTTTATTGGGGCAGACCATGAAGTTACAGGAAGCTGTCATGTATTGGAAGTTTGTGGCAGGTATATTCTTGTTGATTGCGGGATGGAACAGGGAACGGACGATTTTGAGACAGCGGAACTTCCTATGAATATTGCAGATATAGATTATGTACTGCTTACACATGCACATATTGACCATTCTGGAATGTTGCCTTTATTGTATGCCAGAGGCTTCAGAGGAGATGTAATAGCGACTCCGGCTACTGTGGATTTATGCGATATAATGTTAAAAGATTCGGCACATATCCAGATGACAGAAGCAGAATGGAAGAACAGAAAAGGACAAAGAGCAGGTAAAGAGCCTGTGGTGCCTATTTATGATATGAATGATGCAGAAGGTGTTCTGGAACACTTTGTATCCTGTGATTATGATAAAGTAATGGATTTATGTGAAGGAGTCAAAGTTAAATTTTCCGATGCGGGACATCTTCTTGGATCAGCAAGTATCGAAGTATGGATTAATGAAGACGGAGAAGAACGCAAGATAGTTTTTTCGGGAGATATCGGTAATCTTAACAGACCGATTATTAAGGATCCTTCGTATATTAATGATGCCGATTATGTTGTTATGGAATCCACCTATGGGGACAGATATCATAATGCGGATGTAGATTATGTAAGTGAATTAGCCGGAATATGCCAGAGAACTTTTGACAGAGGAGGCAATGTTGTGATTCCGGCATTTGCGGTAGGCAGAACACAGGAGATGCTTTATTACTTCCGTAAAATCAAAGAAGAGGGTCTTGTAAAAGGACATTCATTTGAAGTATATGTGGATAGTCCTCTTGCGGTTGAGGCTACACAGATTTTTAATGAAAATATAGCAGAGTGCTTTGATGAAGAAGCAATGGAACTTGTAAGAAATGGAATTAATCCTCTGCGTTTTCCGGGACTTACGCTTTCCGTTACAAGTAATGATTCTATTGCAATTAACTCTGATAACAAGCCTAAAGTAATAATCTCTGCATCGGGAATGTGCGAAGCCGGACGTATAAGACACCATCTTAAGCACAATCTCTGGAGAAAAGAATGTACCGTTGTTTTTGTAGGTTATCAGGCCAACGGAACATTGGGAAGAATATTGCTTGAAGGCGCAAGTGAAGTCAAGCTTTTCGGAGAGCCTATTGAAGTTATGGCTGAAATAGTTAAACTGGAAGGTGTCAGCGGTCATGCAGATAAGGCAGGCCTTATAAAATGGATTACTTCATTTGATAACAGACTTAAACAGGTGTTTGTGGTACATGGTGAAGATGAAGTAAGCACAGGATTTGCGAAGTGCCTTTGTGATGAATACGGACTTAATGCTTCTGCACCTTATTCCGGAGCAGAGTTTGATATGATAAGCGGCAGGTTTGTAAAGGAAGGAGAAAGAATCCTTAAAGCCAAGAAACCTGTACAAAGAAAGGCAAATGACGTATTTGAACGTCTTCTTGCCGCAGGAAGACGCCTTCTTACCGTTATTAAGCATAACGAGGGCGGTGCCAATAAGGATTTAGCAAAATTTGCTGACCAGATTAATTCAATGTGTGACAAGTGGGATAGGTGAAAAGAATGACCAGATTCTATAATGATGAGGAATTATCTAAGATAAAAGAACTTGAAAAAGGAATATTGAAGGATTTTATTGAGCTCTGTGAAGAGAATAATTTAAGATATTTCGGGATGGGCGGTACCTGCCTCGGTGCAGTAAGACACGGAGGATATATTCCATGGGATGATGATATTGATGTAGGAATGCCACGAAAAGACTATAACAGATTCCTTAAAATAGCGGCGGAAAAATATTCCGACAAATATTATCTGCTTAATGCGGATGAGTTCAGCACATATCCGCTTATGTCAACAAGATGGTGCATTAAGAATACAAAATTTATTGAGTATGCTTTTATGAATCTTAAGAACTGTCCGCTTGGTATTTTCCTTGATATCTTTCCTTATGACAATCTGGCAGATAACAGGATTGCGAGATTTTTCCAACAGTGGAGAGCATGGTATCTTAGTAAACTTATGATATTAAGGGCTATACCGGAGCCATATCTTGCACAGCAGGGGCTTCTTAAGAAGATAATTCTTTTTGTATGCAGGAATGTCCACCGCGTAATGAAATTTTTTGGTGTTGACAGAAAGAAACTTTACAAAAAGTGCATAAAGACCTGTATAAAATATAATGACAGACCTACTAAGAAAATTGGATATATATGTGATACAACGCCTCATATGGAGGAAAATTATGTCAAAGACATATTCCCTTGCAGAAAGATGAAGTTTGAAGAATTTGAGATGAATTTCCCAAATCATACGCATGAGCTTCTTGTCAGCGGATATGGAGAAGATTACATGACGCTGCCTCCTGTTAACAAAAGAAAGACACATTTTCCATATATTCTTGATTTTGGAGACGGAAAGGGAGAACGAAGAAGTTAACCGGGAGAGGATGATACGGATATCATGAAAAAATTACTTTTTGTTTATAACCCACATTCTGGGAAAGGACTTATTAAAAATAAATTATGTGAGATACTTGATATATTTGCTAAAGCAGGTTATGAGATGACAGTTTGCCCTACGCAGCATGCTATGGATGGATATGACAAGGTATGTGGAGCAGATGGCAGATATGATCTTATTGTATGCAGCGGCGGTGACGGAACACTCAATGAAGTAATCTCAGCCGTTATGACACACTGTATGGCAAAGCCTAAGATAGGGTACATTCCGGCAGGCTCAACTAATGATTTTGCAAAAAGTCTGGGTATTCCCAAAGATATGGTTAAAGCCGCAAAACTAATATCAAATGATAATTCTTTCTTGTGTGATATCGGTGTAATGAATGGAAGATTTTTTAATTATGTTGCTGCATTCGGAGCTTTTACCGATGTGTCATATAAGACACCACAGAGTATGAAAAATGTTCTCGGACATCAGGCTTATATAGTTGAAAGCCTGAAGAGTCTTAGTAAGATAAAAGCATACAATATGAAAGTTACCTGTAATGATATAACCATTACGGGAAATTATATCTACGGAATGGTTGCTAATTCAAAGTCCGTAGGTGGCATGAAGGGCATTACCGGTAAAAATATATTGCTGGATGACGGATTGTTTGAAGTAATTCTTGTCAGAGAAGCTAAGAATCCATTGGAATTGCAGCAGATTGTTGCCGGACTTTTTTCAAAAAACCAGGACAGCCCCATGGTAGACAGATTTAAAGCATCAAAAGTAATTTTTGAAAGCGATAAGGCAATAAGCTGGACTCTTGACGGCGAATATGCGGATGACCACCAGCTGGTGGAAATTGATGTATGCCCCAAAGCAATTAAAATTATTAAAGGATAGAATTTAATTCAGGAAGATAACTGCTCTTGCAGACGGATGACAAGGACTCAATATCCTTGATTACATTCCGGTTAAGAAGAGCAGTTATATTTTTGCCCGGATAATTTGTATTAATAGTATTAATTAACGCAAGTACGCCACAGTATTTAAGATAGGTATTATCACTCTTAAGACAGGCACTTACGGCTATGTATTGTCTGTCGGAAGCCGATACAAAACCGGATGAACAGGCATAACCTTCCATAATGTCAATAATTTCAGATGGACTTAAAGTTTTGGATTTATAACATGCTTCATTGGTAAAAGGGACATATCCTGCGAAAAACATTGATTTTTTAGGAGCTGTATAAAAATCTCCAAGGCAGGGATAATGTAAAGCAAGTTTGTTCATTGTAACAATGAAAGTGTTTTCATTAATTCCGGCTTTATCCGGCTCGGTAACACCTTCACTTAAGGTATTGGCACTTTCTGCAAGCCTGTTAAGGTAGCTGTCATCTATTGAAGCAGAGTGGATATTGTTATAACCCATAAAGCCGAGACGGTTATACACGGGCATGAAAGTCAGCGTAAATATCATAAATGCCGTTGCAAGAAAACAGCAGGAATTTAATAAGGTCTTTTTGAGACGATATGTAAACAGGTAGATATTACCTGCTTTTTTTGACTTTATAAAGTAAATAACAAGTCTTGTGCATGAAAAACATAATAATGTGATGAGAATAAAAACAACAATATCCGCTACGGAAAAATTGAATTTAGCAGAAAATGCCGACAGGAGATACTTTAATTTTACTGAGATATTTTCATAAAAGTTTGTTGCAAATATCACACTGGAAAAAAACATAATATTAAGCAATCCGCTGAAGCTAAGAAGCGATGCCAGTATTATGATATATATCCGTGTATTAATGAACTTAATCTGTATCTTTTTATTTTCTGCCATAATGAACCTCCGGTTGTCCTTATTCTTGTATTTTAAGCCTGAAAATCGTACATTTCAATAAAAAATAATTAAAACAGTCTGTTTACTTAATAATATTAAGTATAAAAAGGCATGACATAATATTATTAATATCCTGGACTTAATTTAATTAAGAAGAAGTGATTTGATGGATTTGAAACAATGAATAAATTGAATGTTTAAATGTTTTTTAAACTGAATAAATATCTGAAAATATATTTAATATAATAAAAAAAACAAATTATCTGACAAATTAGCAAAATGTTCCTGTTTACATTTTTCCCGACAGGGAGTATAGTGAGAAAAATTAATCATAACGATGAAAGGAAGTACACGATGGATAAACAGAATGAACGTAATACAGGCTTATATAATAAGTCGTTTGAACATGATAATTGTGGTATAGGTGCTATTGTAAACATCAAAGGCATTAAGACGCATAAGACTGTTGAAAATGCACTCAGCATAGTTGAAAATCTTGAGCATCGTGCAGGAAAAGATGCAGAAGGAAAAACCGGTGACGGCGTGGGTATTCTCCTTCAGATTTCCCATAAATTTTTTGAAAAGGCAGCTAAGAACCTTGGAATTAATATAGGAAATGAAAGGGAATACGGCGTAGGAATGTTCTTTTTCTCCCAGGATGAGTTTAAGAGAAAACAGGCAATGAAGATGTTTGAGATTATTGCCCAAAAAGAAGGACTTGAATTCCTCGGCTGGAGAAAAGTACCTACAAGACCGGAAGTGCTGGGTAAAAAGGCACTTGATGTTATGCCGGGAATTTACCAGTGTTTCGTAAAGAAGCCTGAAGACTGTGAAGAGGGACTTCCTTTCGACAGAAAGCTTTATATATTAAGGAAAGTGTTTGAGCAGAGCAACGAAGATACCTATGTTGTATCCCTTTCAAGCAGGACAATAGTATATAAAGGAATGTTCCTTGTAGGACAGTTAAGAACATTTTTTGAGGACCTTAACAGTCCGGATTATGAATCAGCCATTGCACTTGTCCACTCAAGATTCAGTACCAACACCAATCCAAGCTGGAGAAGGGCGCATCCTAACAGATTTATAGTTCATAACGGTGAAATCAATACAATTAAAGGTAATGCCGACAAGATGCTTGCCAGGGAAGAAAATATGGAAAGCAAGTATTTCAAAGGTGTAATGCACAAGGTAATACCTGTTGTCAATACAGAAGGCTCCGATTCGGCAATGCTTGATAATACTCTTGAATTCCTTGTAATGAGCGGAATGGATTTACCGCTTGCCGTAATGATTACAATTCCAGAACCATGGACACACAATAAATTAATCAGCAGGGAAAAGAAGGATTTTTATCAGTATTACGCAACAATGATGGAACCATGGGACGGACCTGCATCAATTCTTTTCTCAGACGGGGACATAATGGGAGCTGTCCTTGACAGAAACGGATTAAGACCATCCCGTTATTATATTACGAAAGACGGTGAACTTATTCTTTCATCAGAGGTTGGTGTGCTTGACATAGACCCTGCCAATATTGAGATTAAAGAAAGACTTCATCCGGGCAAAATGCTTCTTGTCGATACGGTTGCAGGCCGTGTTATCGATGATGAAGAACTTAAGGAAAAATACGCTTGCAGAGAGCCTTACGGTGAATGGCTTGACAATAACCTTATTGAACTTAGGGACTTAAAGATTCCTAATAAAAAGGTAATCGAATATGAAAAAACAGAGCGTGCAAGACTCCAGAAATCTTTCGGATACACATACGAAGATTTTCATTCAAATATCCTGACAATGGCAAAAAACGGCGGAGAGCCTATCGCAGCCATGGGTGTTGACACACCGCTTGCACCTATTTCAAAACAGAATCCTTCATTATTTGAGTATTTCAAACAGCTTTTTGCACAGGTAACCAATCCTCCTATCGACTCACTCAGGGAGAAAATTGTAACATCAACGGCAGTATATATAGGAACAGACGGAAATATTCTTGAGGAAAAAGCAGAAAATTGCCATATGCTCAGAATTAATAATCCTATCCTTACCAATACGGATTTGTTAAAGATTAAAAATATGAATAACGAGGGATTTAAGGTAGCTGAAATTCCGATTACCTATTACAAGAATACATCCCTTGAAAAAGCTATTGAAAGAATGTTCATGGAGGCTGACAGGGCACACAGTGAAGGTGCCAACATACTTATACTTACAGACAGGGGCGTGGATGAAAACCATGTGGCAATTCCTTCACTTCTTGCAGTATCGGCTATGCAGCAGCACCTTGTTGTAACCAAGAAAAGAACAAGCGTTGCCATGATTCTTGAAAGCGGCGAACCAAGAACGGTTCATCATTTTGCAGCACTTTTAGGCTATGGTGCCTGTGCGATTAATCCATATCTTGCACAGGATACAATCAAGGAATTAATTAATATCGGACTCCTTGACAAAGATTACTATGCGGCAGTAGATGACTATAACAAAGCCGTTATATCAGGAATTACCAAGATTGCGGCTAAAATGGGTATTTCAACAATCCAGTCATATCAGGGTTCAAAGATATTTGAAGCAATCGGTATTGCACCTGAAGTTATTGATAAATATTTTACCGGAACTGTAAGCAGAATCGGTGGAATTACCCTTAAAGATATTGAAAATGACGTAAATGCAAGACATTCAAGAGCTTTTGACCCACTTGGACTTACTTCAGATGAGACTTTTGACAGTGTGGGCAGCCATAAATTAAGAAGCGGAAAAGAGGAACATCTCTACAATCCACAGACAATCCATCTTTTACAACTTGCAACAAGAACAGGCGATTACAATACTTTTAAAGAGTATTCAAAACTTATAAACGAAGAAATGGATCCTGTAACCATAAGAGGACTTATGGATTTCAAATTCCCTGAAAAAGGAATCCCTATCGAAGAGGTTGAAAGCGTTGACTCAATCGTAAAGAGATTTAAAACAGGTGCCATGTCCTACGGCTCTATTTCAAAAGAAGCCCATGAAACACTTGCCATAGCAATGAATATGCTTCACGGACGTTCAAACAGCGGTGAAGGCGGTGAGAGCATTGACAGACTTACACCGGGTACTGACGGACTCAACAGATGCTCGGCAATCAAGCAGGTGGCTTCCGGACGTTTTGGCGTAACTTCAAGATATCTTGTAAGTGCCAATGAAATCCAGATTAAAATGGCACAGGGCGCTAAACCGGGTGAAGGCGGACATTTACCTGGAAAGAAAGTATATCCTTGGATTGCAAAAACAAGACTTTCAACACCGGGCGTAAGCCTTATATCACCACCACCTCATCATGATATTTATTCAATCGAGGACCTTGCGGAACTTATTTACGACCTTAAAAATGCTAACGATAAAGCAAGAATTTCCGTAAAACTTGTATCAGAAGCAGGTGTAGGTACAATTGCGGCAGGTGTGGCAAAAGCGGGAGCACAGGTAATCCTTATCTCAGGATATGACGGAGGTACAGGAGCAGCTCCAAGAACCTCAATTCACAATGCAGGACTTCCTTGGGAACTTGGACTTGCGGAAGCACACCAGACACTCATAATGAATGGCCTCCGTAATAAAGTTGTGGTTGAAACAGACGGTAAACTTATGACCGGACGTGACGTAGCCATTGCCTGTCTTTTAGGAGCAGAGGAATTCGGTTTTGCAACAGCACCTCTTGTAACACTTGGATGTGTAATGATGAGGGTATGTAACCTTGATACATGTCCTGTGGGAATTGCGACACAGAACCCTGAACTCAGAAAGAGATTTGCAGGCAAACCTGAATATGTAGTTAATTTTATGAAGTTTATTGCAGAAGAACTTCGTGAATATATGGCAAAACTCGGTGTAAGAACACTTGATGAAATGTGCGGACGTTCCGATTTACTTGTCCAGAAGACAGACGAGATAAAAGACAGAATAGGCAAAATTGACCTTTCATCAATACTTAACAACCCATTTGCCAATAATGAAAAAATGGATTATGAACATAAGAACTGGTATGATTTCGGACTTGAAAAAACACTTGATACAACAGTCCTTAAGAAACAGCTTATGCCGGCACTTCAGAAAAAACAGAAGAGAATTGTTGAGGTAGATGTAACTAACACAACCAGCAGGGCATTTGGTACAATGTTCGGTTCTGAAATTACAAGACTTTACGACGATAAACTTGACGAAGACACATACACAATCAAGTGCCACGGAAACGGCGGACAAAGCTTTGGTGCATTTATTCCAAAAGGACTTACCATTGAACTTATCGGAGATTCCAATGACTACTTCGGTAAAGGCCTTTCAGGCGGTAAACTTGTGGTATATCCGCCTGCAGCTTCTACCTTCAAATTTGATGAAAACATTCTTATAGGTAACGTTGCTTTATACGGTGCTACAAGTGGTGAAGCTTATATAAACGGCGTGGCAGGCGAAAGATTCTGCGTTCGTAACTCAGGTGCCACGGCAGTTGTCGAAGGTGTGGGTGAACATGGCTGCGAATATATGACAGGCGGCTGCGTTGTAGTTCTTGGCAGAACCGGAAAGAACTTTGCCGCAGGTATGAGCGGCGGTACGGCTTATGTGCTTGATGAGGACAACAAGCTTTATCTTAACCTTAACAAAGAGCTTGTAAGTTCGGAAGTTGTTACAGACAAGTATGATGTAATACAACTTAAAGAACTCATCCAGAAACATGTTGCATACACTAACTCTGAAAAGGGCAAGAAAATACTGGATAATTTCAGTGAATATCTTCCTAAATTCAAGAAAATTATGCCACATGATTATAAGAAGATGTTAAATACAATTGTTCAGATGGAAGAAAAAGGTCTTTCAAGCGAACAGGCACAGATAGAAGCATTTTATGAGATGACCAAATAAACAGGAAGGAGCAATCAAAATGGGAAAACCAACAGGATTTATGGAATATGACAGAGTCGACAGCGAGGCTTTTGACCCAAAAGAGAGAATTAAAAATTTTAATGAATTTCATACACCGCTTTCACCTGAAAAACAGCGTATACAGGCTGCACGCTGTATGGATTGCGGAGTTCCTTTCTGCCAGTCAGGAAAAATGCTCAAAGGAATGATATCAGGCTGTCCTTTGAACAATCTTATTCCTGAATGGAATGAACTTTTATACCTTGGAAATTACAAAAGAGCATATCACCGTCTTGCCAAAACAAGTAATTTTCCTGAATTCACTTCAAGAGTATGTCCGGGTCTTTGCGAAAAGGCTTGTACATGCGGATTGAACGGCGATGCCGTTACCACCAAGGAAAACGAAAAAACAATTATTGAATATGCTTTTGAACAAGGTTACGTTAAGCCTAAAATCCCTGCTGTGCGCACCGGAAAAAAAGTTGCCGTAATCGGTTCCGGTCCTTCGGGACTTGCAGCAGCGGACCTTCTTAATATGAGAGGACATAGTGTTACGGTTTACGAAAAATCAGACAGACCGGGTGGACTCCTGATGTACGGAATACCTAACATGAAACTTGAAAAACACATAATTGACAGACGTATCAATTTAATGAAGGAAGAGGGCATTGAGTTTGTAACAGGTGTGAATGTTGGAACAGACATTAAAGCCAACAAACTCCTAAAAGAATATGATGTGGTTATTCTTGCCTGCGGTGCCGGCAATCCTAGAGACATAAAGGCAGAAGGCAGGGATGCAGAGGGCATATATTTTGCGGTGGATTACCTTAAATCCGTAACCAAGAGCCTCCTTGATTCAGACTTCAAGGACAAAAAATACATTGACCCTAAGGGCAAAAACGTTGTTGTAATCGGTGGCGGTGACACAGGAAATGACTGTGTAGGCACATCAATAAGACTTGGCTGCAAATCAATCACACAGCTTGAAATGATGCCAAAAGCCCCTGATTTCAGAACAGCCGACAATCCATGGCCACAGTGGCCAAAGGTCTGCAAGACAGACTACGGTCAGGAGGAAGCCATCGCTGTTTTCGGACATGACCCAAGAATATACCAGACCACGGTCAAAGAATTTGTTAAGGATAAAAACGGAAACCTTTCAAAGCTCATCTGCGTAAAACTTGAATCCAAAAAAGATGAAAAAACAGGCAGGATGATGATGGCAGAGGTTGCAGGCAGCGAATTTGAACTGCCTTGTGAAATGGTTCTTATTGCAGCCGGCTTCTTAGGCTCGCAGAAATACGTTACCGATGCGTTTGGCGTTGAGGTTGACGGCAGAACCAACGTTAAGACCGCACCTGATTCTTTTGCCACCAACGTACCTAAAGTATTTACAGCAGGTGACATGCACATCGGACAGTCCCTTGTAGTCCGTGCAATCAGACAGGGACGTGACGTTGCAAGGGAAGTTGACAAATGTCTCATGGGATATACCAATCTTGAATAAAACAGAATGTCATTATAGAAGTTGACAATTGGGGAACTTTTAAAATAACCTGTATACATAAAGTTCCCTAAAGGGGACACAAATTATGAATAATTCTTACGTGAAAATGAAAATTGTTAATTCTTTATGAAGTCATGAATTTTGGATCGACATATTTTCATATGGCAGGTAACATAATATTAAAGACAGGCAACTTGAGTGTCTGCCAAGCTGCAAAGTAAGGTGTTGTGCCAGAGAGCAGTGCCTTATGAGCTTTATAAGGGTTTGACATTTACCACAATCTGGCTAGAGGCTAATCCTTGAAAGAAAATGTTAGAAGGACTCTGCTGATGCGGATTCTTTCTTAATCTAAAGAAGTAGTGGAGAACTGTAATGAGGAATGTTTTAGACTGTATAAACGCATTTATTCCGCTACTATCAACTGAATATGAGCTTGTGTTGAGGAGAAAAGGTGTTTCAGTTACATAAAAAATCAAGCATCATGGACACTTCTTTACAATAGAATGAAATAGGAGTATTTACATAAGCCATTTGGATTAAGCATCCAGATGGCTATTTTTTACACATTTTTGGATGATGGATGTAGAAAGCAAAAGCAGGAGAATCATAGCAATCTTCATATTGCAGGACGAACAGGGGCAATGGCGGCAGGTGCGGTAAATAATCAACCGCTTTCCACCCTTGAATTTATGTAACCTCTGTGGTAATATTCCTTTGATAAAAAGGCAGGAGGCGTATTTAATGGATTCAAATAAAGATATTTTAAACACTATCAGTGACAGTAACAGACGTTTTGCAAAGAAGAAAAGAGAGGAAGATCTTCTTGGAGTGCCTGAAAAAGTAGCAGCAGAGCTTGAGAAAGCAATGGAACAGGAAGATAACGGATATTTTGATAAGGCAAAAGATATATGTGTACAGATTCTTGCAACAGAAGAAGGCAGGAATGTTGATAAAGTTATACTTACATTGGCAAGAATATATCCAAAAGTTCTTGAAACCGATATTTATGACTGTAATAAAAGATACCAGACGGATGTGGAGGATTATTTTAAATTCCTTGACAGCATTACAATGAACGACCTTATGCAGGAATATGTTGTAGAAACATTGGCTAAGTTTTGTGAGTTAATGGAAAATGAATGGTACAGACCTCTTTTCAGGGAATTTGTCGCAGCTGTTGAAAAGAAAGGCTATCTCACAAAAGAAGAGTACAGAAAAACCCTTGACTCAGCATACGCATCTGCCGAATCGGTTGTGTATTTTGATGACAATAAAGTAAGCATAATAATGAAGAATGTCCTTAAATCAGGCTATGAAAGAGCCTATGTTTTGGCCGGAGTTGAGGAAACGGACAAAAGGCAGAAGATGGAAATGGACATATATACCAATATATATTATCTTTGCAGTTATTATGACGACAATACGGATGAAGTCGAATACATTATGTCAGCATATCCTCACAGCTATGAGACTATAGAAAAAGATGTTGAAGAAATTAAGTCTGATAAACAGGCTAAAATATCAAAAACATTGGATAAACTTGCTCCTTTTGCCGCAAAAAATATAGACAGGGAAGCTCTTAAAACGGCTCTTGACAAAGCATATCAGTATGTTTTGAACAGCCACAAGCAGCCGGAATTAATCCATAGCGGAAAACAGCCTTACTATAGAAAAAATACTAAAATAGGACGCAATGACTTATGCCCATGTGGCTCTGGACGTAAATATAAACAGTGTTGCGGAAGAGATGTAAAATGAAATACTTAAGACAGTTTTTAATAATAATAATGATTTCACTTATCGGGGAAGTAATGCATTATTTTATTCCGTTGCCGGTACCGGCAAGTATTTACGGAATGGCAATTCTTTTTGTGGGTCTTATGACAAAATTTATCCCTCTTGATTACGTTAAAGACGCAGGAAAATTAATGATAGAAATCATGCCTGTGATGTTTATACCGGCAGGGGTGGGGCTTATGGCTAGTTTTGGCGTATTAAAGCCTATGATTATTCCGTTTTGCGTGGTTCTTATAGTAACTGTTGTTACGGTTATAATAGTAACAGGCCACGTTTCACAGTTTATTATTAAATCAGGAAAGAAGAAAAATAAAGAAAATGAATGAGTTTTTTCAAATATCGGCATTTGCGGGAGTTACACTGAGTCTTGTGGCATATATGATAGGCGTGTTTCTTAAGAAAAAAACCAAGCTTGCCATATTTAATCCACTTATGATTTCTATTGTAGTTACAATAATTGTCCTCATTGTGTCAAAAACCGATTATGAAGTATATAACGAGGGCGCAAAATATTTAAGCTGGCTTCTTACACCGGCAACGGTATGCCTTGCAATCCCTCTTTATGAACAGATTGATTTATTGAAAAAAAATTACAAAGCTGTATTTGCCGGAATTCTTTCAGGTGTTTTGACAAGCCTTGTTACGGTTTTTGTGCTGGCAAAATTAATGAAATTAAACCATACCGAATACATAACGCTTCTGCCTAAATCAATAACAACGGCAATCGGAATGGGCATATCCGAGGAACTTGGCGGATATGTTACCATAACAGTGGCAATAATTGTACTTACAGGAGTTGTGGGTAATATTTTCGGAGAAATTATATGTAAAATATTCCACATTACCGAACCGATATCAAAAGGTCTTGCACTTGGAACTTCATCACATGCGATAGGAACGGCTAAAGCAATGGAAATTGGAGAAGTGGAAGGGGCAATGAGCAGCCTTTCCATTGCCGTGTCAGGAATTCTGACCGTAATATTTGCATCCGTTTTTTCTCATTTTATTTAATCTTATGATAAAAGTATATGGTGAAAAGTCTTGATTTTAAATGATATTTATGTATAATGAATACGAACAATTAATTTAGAAAAGGAGTCAGAGACAAGATGGCAACAATTGATTTAACTAAATATGGCATCACAGGTGCTACTGAAATTGTACACAATCCTTCTTACGAATTATTATTTGAAGAAGAGACTAAGGCAGGCCTTGAAGGTTACGATAAGGGACAGGTTAGTGAACTTGGCGCTGTAAACGTAATGACAGGTGTTTATACAGGACGTTCTCCTAAAGACAAGTACATTGTTATGGATGAGAATTCTAAGAACACAGTATGGTGGACTTCAGATGAATACAAGAATGATAATCATCCACTTTCAGAAGAGAACTGGAAGATTTTAAAGGAAATTGCTAAGAAGGAACTTTCTAACAAGAAACTTTATGTAGTAGACGCATTCTGCGGTGCTAATAAAGATACACGTATGGCAATTCGTTTTATCGTAGAAGTAGCTTGGCAGGCACACTTTGTTACTAATATGTTCATTAAACCAACAGATGAAGAATTAGCAAATTTTGAACCTGACTTTATTGTATACAACGCTTCTAAGGCAAAAGTTGAGAACTATAAAGAACTTGGCTTAAATTCTGAAACAGCAGTTGCATTTAACATTACAAGCCGTGAACAGGTTATCATCAATACATGGTACGGCGGAGAAATGAAGAAGGGTATGTTCTCTATGATGAACTACTACTTACCTCTTAAGGGTATTGCATCAATGCACTGCTCAGCTAACACAGATAAAGAAGGCAAGAATACAGCAATCTTCTTCGGTTTATCAGGAACAGGTAAGACAACACTTTCAACAGACCCTAACCGTCTCTTAATCGGTGATGATGAACACGGATGGGATGATAACGGCGTATTCAACTTTGAAGGTGGATGCTATGCTAAGGTTATCGACCTTGATAAGGATTCAGAGCCTGATATCTACAATGCAATCAAGCGTAATGCTCTCCTTGAGAACGTATCACTTGATGCTAACGGAAAGATTGATTTCACAGATAAGAGTGTAACAGAGAATACAAGAGTATCTTACCCAATTAACCATATCGAAAATATCGTTCGTCCAATTTCTTCAGCTCCAGCAGCTAAGAACGTTATTTTCCTTTCAGCAGATGCTTTCGGAGTACTTCCTCCAGTATCTATTCTTACACCAGAGCAGACACAGTACTACTTCCTTTCAGGATTTACTGCTAAGCTTGCTGGTACAGAACGTGGAATTACAGAACCAACACCTACATTCTCAGCATGTTTCGGACAGGCATTCCTTGAGTTACATCCAACTAAGTATGCTGAAGAACTTGTTAAGAAGATGAAACAGAGCGGTGCTAAGGCATATCTTGTTAATACAGGTTGGAACGGAACAGGTAAGAGAATTTCTATTAAGGATACAAGAGGAATTATCAATGCTATCTTAAGTGGTGCTATCAACAACGTTCCTACTAAGACAATTCCTTATTTCAATTTTGAAGTTCCTACAGAACTTCCAGGAGTTGACACAGGAATTCTTGATCCACGTGACACATACGCAGATGCTTCTGAATGGGAAGTTAAGGCAAAAGATCTTGCAGGAAGATTTGTTAAGAACTTTGCTAAGTATGAAGGAAATGATGCAGGTAAAGCACTCGTTGCAGCAGGTCCAAAAGCTTAATATTTAAGAATATTATACAAATAATTAAAACGACTATGAATTGTTATGATTCATAGTCGTTTTTGACATATAAAATATTTTATTAAAAATCTGCCTGTACCGGAGTTGTACTTTGTGTTATCGGTAAAATAACACAATTCATCTCATTAATCAGCGTATCAAGAATGCGGGGAAGCGCTTCAACGGTAGCTTCATGACCGCTGCCATCGTGCATAAGTACAACACTTACGTCTTTATTTCTGACCCCGTTTATTACGTTATTATATACCTGTTCACTTGTAATTGACCCATTCCCATCACCGGATGATACATTCCAGTCATAATAAATGAGCCCTTTTGATTTTACATAGGGAATATATTCTGTTTTCATCCTTTCATCGGCAAAACTTGTGGATGAGCCTCCCGGAAATCTTGATACATAAGGCTTAAAGCCTGTTAATTCATATACATAATTATATACGCTGTCAATATCTTCTTTAAAAGCATCAAGGGACTGATATATATTCGCTCTTGAGTGGGTATAGGAATGTATTCCAAGTGTATGGTCTTTTGCAAGAATGGCATTATATTGTTCCTTGGCAAAATCCTTACTAGGGGAATATTCAGCAACAACAAAGAAAGTTGCCTTAACACCATATTTATCAAGTGTATCAAGTACGGCAGGAGTAAGAGTACCTGAGCCGTCATCAAAAGTCAGATATACTATCTTTTGTCCATTCTCCTTTGCATTAATGGCAATCTGATTGTACTTGTTATCGCGAAGCATATCAGGATTTTCGGTGGTTTCTTCCTCCGCTGTGGTTGGAGTTTCAGTAGTAGTCTCTTTTTCATTATCTGTTGTTTTTTCTGTATCCGATGTGGTCTCAGCATCAGACGTAGTTGCAGCATCAGCTGTAGTTTTGACTGTAGGACTGGTATCAGATTTTTTTTCACTGCCTGATTTGTCCGGTTTCTTAAGCACAAGCAAAGCTATCAGCACAAGTGCTGTCATAAGAGAAACTACTAAAAATATTATGGTAATTTTTTCTTTTTTCTTCATACTTCATATTATAAAACGCAGGTATATACATGTCAAACAGCCAAAAGTTACATATACCGGGATTAATGAAAAAAATGAAAATATGCAAAAAAACTATTTATAAATATATTGACAGAAAAATAACAATGTGGTATAGTATTACTTACGTTGTGAGTGACGCAAGTAATAATGCGCGAGTGGCTCAGTGGTGGAGCGTCTCCTTGCCAAGGAGAAGGTCGCGGGTTCGATCCCCGTCTCGCGCTTATTTTTTTTGCAAAAATATAGGTCCTGGTTGCAATTTGTACCGTATGTCATTTTGTAAGTAGGACCTATGTTTTTGCAAAGAGAGGTGCAAGCACCTCTCAAACCTCTTATGAAATAAGAGGTTCGGATCTCAGGCTCCTAAAGTCGCCTTCGGTCGGTTCGAGCTTCTTTTTATGTCCTGAAACAGGGGCTTCCCTCTATTTAAAAGTGGGTCACTGGATATAAGGACCCCGTGGTCTGAGGAATGGTGTATCAGTAGGTGGTACATTGTGCCTCAGACTATTTTTGTGCAAATGGATGTGCAGGTGATAACGTGGCTGCAGAATGAAGCCACTACACTTTTTGCTGACCGGAAATCTGCCGAAAAGGTAAAGGTTCCAAGCACCGCCGCCCGGAAATCTCTACCCAAAAGGCGAAAAACAGGCGAAAAAGGTAGAGATTCCTGTAGCCGCCGATTGGAAATCTCTACCCAAACATGGAAAAAACGGGAAAAAGGTAGAGAATCCCACAGCCGCCGTCCAGAAATCTCTACCCAAACAGCGGGAATCGGCCGAAAAGGTAGAGATTCTCAGAGCCGCCGTCCGGAAATCTCTACCCAAATAGCGAAAATCTGCCGAAAAGGTAGAGAATCCCAGAGCCGCCGTCTGGAAATCTCTACCCAAAAGGGGAAAAACCGATCGAAAAGGTAGAGAATCCTAGAGCCGCCGTCTGGAAATCTCTACCCAAAATGCGGAAAACCCCGGAAATAGGTAGAGAATCCCGCAACCGCCGATTGGAAATCTCTACCCAAACATGGAAAAACCGGGAAAAAGGGTAGAGAAACCCACAGCCGCCGTCCGGAAATCTCTACCCAAAAGGCGGAAAACCCCACCTGCCCAAACATAAAAAACTACGCTAACTAACATACCCCGCTAAATATTAATTGACATTAATATTCAGAAGTATAAAATAGAAAGAGTAAAGATTATGATTATGAAACGGAATGTTAGTGGAAGCGGCGGCACTTGCACCATCGGCGAAGAACCGCCAGCCATGGAAATACATTGTGTATACTGGCAAGGAAAAAGACAGGTTGCCTGAGGCAATGGAGGAAGGACTTAATGAGGAACAGCGGGATAACAGACTGCTGCCAAGGTCAGCGGATATGTACCGTAGCGGTCTTTTATGCGGATGAAGCGCCACAGAAAAGACCGAGAAAAACATTAGAAGAAATACTTGAAAGACAGAGAATTTAAGTATCGTGGAGGATAATATATGATTTTACCATTTTTAGTTTGTATAGGTGTATCGATTGGCTTTCTTGTAATGGGAATTAAAATACGTAAATCAGACAAGCCGGCAGGCTATTATACTTTAATTAAGAAGCCGGAAGTAGATAGTGTCAAAAAATACAATAATGCAATATCCGTTTTGTGGTATATAGCATCTGTGTTTATAATAGGAAATGCAGTTCCCTTATTGTTTCTTGAAAAGGATTCACCGGAACTTGTTAAAGTGTGGATAGCCTGTTTAATATGGTTAGTAGTATTGGTATCAGCCTATTGGATTATTGATTATGTGCGCAGTGTAAATAAAAAAAGACGAAGACGAAGAATACGAAGAAAACAAAGAGTACTTTAATTTATGTGTGGAAGTTTTGCAATGACCGAAATTAATAATAAAGCACATTACCACCTGCCGGGATTATTTGAATTTTATGAATTGTACAAGGTGTTCCTGCCTCTTTTTTACGAACATAGGGAATATTTTTACGAATGGTGTGATATAGGCTCCGTATACGGGGCACCCCCGGATTGTGTCTGGGGCGGAGGACGTGTCGGTTTTGGGGAAGAGAACGCGGATGAGGTGTATGCACTTCTTAAGGAATACGGAATCTCTGCAAGACTTACGTTCAGCAATTCATTGCTTAGGGAGGAACATCTGTCGGACAGAAAATGCAACAGGTTATGCAGTTTGTTTGAAGATTCCCAAAACGGTATTATAATTTATTCTGATTTATTAATGAAATATATCCAAAAAAACTATCCTAAGTTCTATTATGTGTCTTCCACAACTAAAGTAATTACAGATTTTGATGAATTTAAAAATGAAACCGACAGAGAAGAGTTCAGATATGTTGTACCTGATTTCAGATTTAATAAGAGATTTGACAGATTAAGCACATTATCAGAAGAACAAAAGAAAAAAACGGAGTTTCTTTGCAATGAATGTTGTAATTTCGGATGTTCCGACAGAAAAAAATGCTATGAGAGTGTCAGCCGCAAATCCCTTGGGGAGACAGGTACAGAGCATTACTGCACATCACCTGATGCAGAAGATGGATATATTTTTTCAAAAGCGATGTTAAATCCGGGATTTATAGGTGTAGAGGACATTAAAAAAGTCTATATGCCGATGGGCTTTTCGGAATTTAAAATAGAAGGACGGGGACTGGGAAGTGCCCTTATTCTGGAATTTTTGCTGTATTATATGACTAAGCCCGAGTACCACTTAAAAGTCAGGGAAGCAATTTATCTTGATAATATGCTGGATTTATTTTAGAAAATTAACAGATAAGGAGGGTTTTATAATGAAAAGTATTAAACCGGGACGAGGTCCCTCTAAACTTAATATGGTAAGTGCCATAGGAGCAGCAGTGTTTGGGGTATTCTGGTGCGTGTTTGCGGTTGCAATCGGGGGCGGGTTTATGCTGCCATTCGGAATTATTTTTATAGTAATCGCAATTGCCATGGCGGTGTATTCGTATCATAATGCAACAGCGAAAGACAGATATTCGATTTTTGATATTGTTGATGAAAATGAGGAAAAGGACCCATTAAATGAGAAATACGGAAGAAAAAAAGAAGAATATGACAGGGGTAGTAATGCCGGAGGAACGGATGTGAATTTTTGTCCGTATTGCGGCAGACAACTGGAAAAAGGATTTGATTTTTGCCCTAAATGCGGTAAAAAAATTATACTTTAATTTTACATAAATAATATTTTAGTGAGATAGTTAGTTTACTTTCTTTTTGATAATTTTTTCTTGTAAGAAATAATTACAAAAAGGAAGGAAACAATATGATTAGGAAGAAATTTTTGAAAAAGGCAGCATGCCTTATGGCTGTAGCAGCTGTAACAGTTACAGGATTTGGAACTGTAGCCTATGGTTACGGAGAATATCAGGCAGGAAGTACGGCAATCCAGACAGACGGAAGCAATGAGTTTCTTACATGGAGAGACAGCGTATGGAGAACAGCCGGAAATTATGATGATTCAGCTAAAGTAGCGCTTACACCGGGTAAGACAGAAAAAGATCTTAATTTCGCATGGTATTCAGAGAATACATCTAATCCGGCAGTCATGGTATGGAAAAACGGAGCGAGATCACAGGCGAAGGTTTTTGAAGGAACAGACAGCACAGTAGATGCCAATAACTGGCAGGGAAAGAATTATCAGACCGCAAATAAGGTATCTGTAGAATGTTATTTTGAAGACAATACAGAATATGAATATTGTTATACAGATAATTATAACGGACAATCGACCGTATGGTCAGCAGCTTATTCGTATAAGACCGGCAGTTCATCGGACTATTCGGTTATACTTACAGGGGATCCACAGATTGGTGCTTCAGGTTCAGGTGATGATAATTCAGCAACAGATTCTTCTGTGGCAAGGGATACATATAACTGGAACAAAACAATGAGTATGGCAAAACAGGTATGTCCTGATGCGGCATTTCTTTTATCCGCAGGAGACCAGATTGATAAGTCCGGAGCATCAAAGAGTAATGATTTAAAAACAAGGGAAAGCGAATATGCGGGTTATCTTTATCCGGAAGTATTCAGAAGCCTTCCGATAGCATCTACAATCGGTAACCACGATACGGCAGGTTCGGATTATGGTGCACATTTCAATAATCCTAATACCGGTGACAGCCTGGGAGCAACTAATGCTGGTTCGGATTACTATTTTTCATATGGCAATGTGCTTTTTATATCACTTAACAGTAACAATAGAAATCAGGCAGAACACAGGGAACTTATGAAAAAGGCTATTGCCTCAAATGAACATGCTAAGTGGAAAGTTGTGATTTTCCATAGTGACATATATGGTTCAGGTCAGCCCCATGCAGATACGGATGCAGCAACCAACAGAGTTATATTTGCACCTCTTATGGACGAATTTGATATAGATGTCTGTCTCACAGGTCATGACCATACTTATTCAAGATCATATCAGGTACTTGACGGTAATGTAATTGATTATGATATTTCATCAGGAAGTGTAACCGATCCTGAGGGAACTCTTTATATAACAACAGGTTCCGGCTCAGGTTCAAAATATTACAATCTCCTCAATTATACACCATACTATATTGCAGAAAGAACTAATGCAATGCTTCCTTCTTTCTCAACAATTGATTTTTCAGACAGTGAACTGACAATCAAGACTTATGATTACACAGGTGCAAAGTATGCCGATGATTTTACAATCAGAAAAACATCTGCTTCGCTTACTATAGATGAAATTATTGATAATGCGGAAAAACTTGTATCAGATGGAGAAATATATACAGATGAAAGTCTTGATGCTTTAAAATTAAGTCTTGATGCATTAAAGAATATCAGAAAAGCATATACAACCGACAAAGATAATTATATTGATACATTATCTGCACTTTACAATACAGCAGACGATCCAATCAAAGGCTATGGTTCCGTAAAAAATGATGATGACAAAGACGTTCTTGCAAGCGGAAGCAAGGCAAACAGATTAAGAAAAGGTCTTTCAACTATTCTTGATAAAACAATTTATCGTCAGATTGAAGGCGGTAACGTGATTACGGACGCAATACTTCCTGTTGTAAATGCCGATATGCTTAATGAAGCAGCTGACAAGGTTCTTGCAGGTATAGAAGCATTGAAACTTAAAGATACCGAAACTGTCACAACTCCTGATAATAACAAAGAAAACAATGACAGCAATCCTAAGGCCGGAGACAGTTCAATGGTAGCTGTTGCAATCGGAGGAACACTGCTTGTAGCAGGTCTTGCAGGTCTCGTAATCTATATGGGAAGGAAAGAAAGCAATTGGGAAAAATAGTATCACGATATGGGAAGTACCTTGCAGTTCTCGGAATAGTGATATTAGTGTTTGCTTTTAATAAAACAATAAAAAAAGTACCGCTTCTTGCTGATGATAATACAAAGTTTGTCAAGGCAAGAGTGGTAGAAAAAGATAACCTTCAGGCCGGATCCGACAGCTCGGATGGTGGCCAGAAGGTTACTTTACTTATCACTTCAGGAGAACATAAGGGGGAATATGTGGAGGCATACAGCCTTAATGGTTATCTGTATGGTGCAGATTGTAAAATCGGAACAAAGGTTATCGCTAATATAAGTGAACATGACGGCGTGCTTACCGCTAATGTATATAATTATGACAGGGAACTTCCGGTTGCACTTTTATTATGTGCTTTTGCGGCAGTTATGTGGATGGTAGGCGGAAAAAGAGGAATTAATTCGCTTATAGCGCTTATATTTACATTTATTGTGGTTATATTTTTATATGTTCCCATGATGTATGCCGGTGTATCTCCTTTTCTGGCAGCAATAATTACGGTGATTATGGTTACCGTTGTTACACATATACTGATTGCTGATTTTGAATTAAAATCCATTGCCGCAATGGCAGGAACGATAGCGGGTGTTGTTATTGCAGGTCTGATAGCTGTTGTATTCGGTAAAACATCACATATAACGGGTATGAATGTAAATGAAATAGAGACACTTATGTATGTGGGACAGAATTCAAAACTTGATATCGGAGGCATGCTGTTTTCCGGAATACTGATATCGTCAATGGGTGCAGTTATGGATGTGGCAATGTCTGTATCCTCATCACTTAACGAAATCAATACCAAAATGCCTGATATTACTCAGAAAGAATTATTTAAGTCAGGAATAACAATCGGCAGGGACATGATAGGAACAATGGCAAATACCCTTATACTTGCCTATGTGGGTGGAAGCATTGATCTTGTAATGATAATTTATGCTTATTCCTACCAGATACACCAGATTATTAATATGTATTCCATCGGAATTGAGATTATGAAAGGAATAGCCGGAACTATGGGAATAGTGCTTACCGTTCCGTTTACTTCACTAATAACTTCATTAATGCTAAAAAAATCAAAAAAACAAAAAAACTAAAATAATAGTTAAAAAACACCTGCATATGTGGTAAAATATTATTATTAATTTTGTATGGAGGAGCATGTATGCGAAAAACCAAAATTATATGTACACTCGGACCTGCAGTAGACAGCGACGAACGGATTACGCAAATCATTAATGCAGGAATGGACTGTGCAAGACTTAATTTTTCTCACGGAACACATGAAGAGCAGGAAGTGAGACTTAACAGGGTAAGAAGAATCGCGGGGGAACTTAACAGGCATATTCCCATACTTCTTGACACCAAGGGACCGGAAATCAGACTTAAGGATTTTGAAGGCGGATCCGTTATTGTTGAAAAAGGAAGTTTATTTACTTTTGATACTGATAAAGAGACTCCGGGAACCAGGGAAAGAATAGGACTTACCTATGACAAACTGGCAAAGAATGTTGAAGTAGGCACAAAAATACTTGTGGATGACGGCAAGATAGAACTTAAGGTTACGGCAATTAAAGGCAGTAAGGTTATCTGTAAAGTTATAACCGGCGGAAAGTTAAGTAACCATAAGAGCATTAATATTCCTAATGTTGAGATATCTATGCCTTATCTCAATGATGTTGATAAATCGGATCTTCTTTTTGGAATAGAACATAATGTTGAATATATTGCCGCTTCTTTTGTAAGATGTGCAGATGACCTTAAGAAACTTCGTAAATTTCTTAAGGATAACGGCGGACAGGATATTAAGATTATCAGTAAAATCGAAAATGGACAGGGTATTAACAATTTTGACGAGATACTTGAACTCAGTGACGGAATTATGGTTGCGAGAGGAGACATGGGTGTTGAGATTAATTTTGAAAAGATTCCCGCAATCCAGAAGATGATGATTGAGAAATGTAACAGAGAGGGTAAGATTGTTGTTACCGCTACACAGATGTTGGAGTCCATGACAGAGAATCCAAGACCTACAAGGGCAGAGGTATCCGATGTTGCCAATGCAATTTATGATGGAACTACGGTAATTATGCTTTCAGGCGAATCTGCAGCAGGCAGGCATCCGGTGGAAGCTGTAAGAACAATGGCTAATATTGCCGTTAATGCAGAAAATACCATTAATTATTATGAAAAGTATGTGGATAGTAGTGCAGACATGGAACCTAATCTTAAAAATGCCATCTGTGCCTCAGCATACAATGCGGCAAAATATCTTGATGCCAAAGCAATCGTCGTTCTTACAAGAAGCGGTGCTACAGCTAATATTTTATCCCGTTTTCATCCGGAATGTCCTGTAATTGCAGCTACAATTTCCGAAAGAGGACGCAACCAGCTTAACCTTGTATGGGGTATTACTCCTGTTGCAGCAGAGAACCTTGATAGTGCAGATAAGTTTGTTGAGTATGCTGTTTCTAAAGCAGTAGAAAGCAGACTTGTAAAGCGTGGAGATAATATTGTTGTGATACTTGCGTCAGACCTTGAGTCTGATGATGATACAATGCGTATTTGTACAATTTAGTAAGGAAGATGATAAGATGGTTAAGGATACAATTCTGGTTATTGATGTAGATGTGGATGGTATTCAGGAAATTATGAATATCCTTTCTGACAGCTACAGAATATGTACAGCCGGCAGTTTTGAAGATGCACTGCTTATAATACGTGATATAATACCGGAGCTGATTCTTATTGATTCCACCATGTCAGCAAAGGATGGATTTGACATACTGGAATTTCTTAAGACAAATGATAAATCAAGCCATATACCGGTTATTTTTATAACACCACTTGATAATCCTGATTTTGAGGTTAGGGCCTTTGATATGGGAAGTGTGGACTATATTACCAAACCTTTTGTTCCAAAGGTTGTCAGAAAGCGAATTGAGACACAGATTAAGCTTGCAAAATATGAGCATAAGTTAGAGGAGCTTGTAGAGGAAAAAGTCAGCGAAATTGAGGACATGTATGATATTATGGCAATTAGTTTTGCCGGACTTGTCGAATCAAGGGACGGTATAACCGGCGGACATTTAAAGAATACCGCCATATATTACAAGTGTTTTATAGATTATCTTGTAACACTGCCTGTGTATTCAGATGTATTGACTCCGGTTGTCGTTAAAAAGGCCTGCCGTTCGGCACCTCTCCATGATGTGGGTAAAATTGCCATTGAGGATGCTGTTTTAAGAAAATCTTCTGCATTAAGTGGAGAAGAATTTGAAAAAATGAAAAAACATGCAGTGATAGGCGGCGATATTTTCCATTTTCTTTCAAGCAGGATAGAGGATAAGCAGTTTGGTGAAATTGCGGAACAGGTCTCAAGATATCATCATGAAAAATGGGATGGTTCCGGATATCCGGAAGGCCTTAAGGGAGAGCAGATTCCGCTTGTTGCCAGAATTATGAGCATAGTTGATGTATATGATGCACTTACTTCCAAAAGACCATATAAGGAACCATATTCCCATGTAAAATCAATGAAAATGATTATTGCAGGAAGAGGAACGAGTTTTGACCCTGCTCTTGTGGATGAATTTGTTAAGATAGGCGATAAGATAAAAAAATGTCTTGCTTCAAAGGAAGACTATATCAACAACCAACGTTATTTTATGTATGAAGGTTAGATAAATGTTTGAAATTCTTGTTATAGATGATGATAAAAACACACGCAGACTTATGAATGCCATACTTCTTGGAGCCGGCTATACGCCGGTTCTTGCAGAGGATGGGGAAAAGGCACTTGAAATATATAATACACATCATGTGGATATGGTTATAGCTGATATAATGATGCCCAATCTTGACGGCTACGAATTTACAAAGATACTCAGGAAAAGCAATCAGGACATTCCGATAATCATGGTATCAGCAAAGGAACTGCCTGACGACAGGAAAAAAGGGTTTAAAGCAGGAATTGATGATTATCTTGTAAAACCGGTGGATGAAGAAGAATTGCTTCTTCATATAAAAGCAATAGAGCGCAGACTGAAAATTGCCGGTGACAGAAAGATAACAATTGGCAGTGTGGTTCTTGATTATGATTCTTTTACCGTAAATGTAAATGGTGAGGAGATTCTTCTGCCACAGAAAGAATTTAAGTTGCTTTATCTTCTTTTGTCCAATCCCGGAAGAATATATACAAGAATCCAGCTTATGGATGAGATATGGGGTACGGATACGGATACAGGCTGGGAGACTGTAACGGTGCATATAGGCAGATTAAGAAAAAGATTTGAAAATATAAAGGAATTTGAGATAGTATCGGTAAGAGGTCTTGGATACAAGGCTGTTAAGAAGGTATAAAAGCATATATGAAAAAGAAATTAGTATTAATATCATCGTTTATTGTATTTCTGATACAGACGGTTTCTATGTTAATTGTGGGTACCATATCCACAATTCTTATCCATTCGGGAATTATTACCATTAAAGGATCAAGTAAAACGCGGGTAATTATGGTTATTTGCTGCATATTGGGGGCCAGCATACTTATAGGATTTATTGTTTCAATAATATTCACAAGGATACCTGTGAAGCCGTTGGACGAGCTTATAAAGGGCATGGACAGGCTTGCAGACGGAGATTATTCTGTGAGAATTAATTTCAATAAAAATCCGGGACTCAAGAAGGTGGAACACGGTTTCAATAAGATGGCAGAAGAACTTCAGAATACCGAACTGTTAAGCAGTAGCTTTATCAATGATTTTTCCCATGAATTTAAGACTCCTCTTGTTTCTATCCTTGGATTTACAAAACTTCTCAGAAAAAATATTTTAACGGGTGAAGAAAGAGAAGAATATCTTGGCATAATAGAAGAGGAAATGAAAAGATTATATACAATGGCGAACGGCATACTTAACCTTACAAAGGTTGAGAACCAGAGTATACTTACTAATGTTACGGAATATAATCTTTCAGAACAGATACGCCTTACGGTGCTTCTCCTTGAAAGTAAATGGACAGCCAGAAATATTAATATGAATATTGATTTTGGCGAGTATACAATCAATGCCAATGAGGAGATGATGAAGCAGGTATGGATTAATCTCTTAGATAATGCCATCAAATTTTCTCCCGAGGGTGAAGAAATTTCCATAAGGATATCTAAGAAAAACGAACATATTTATGTTAGTATTTCCGGTAAGGGACCTCACATTGAAGATGAGGAAATTAATAAAATTTTTAGAAAATTCTATCAGTCGGATTCATCACATTCCACCGAAGGAACGGGCATAGGACTTGCACTTGTAAGCAGGATTATTGAACTCCATAAGGGAAGAATTGAGGTGAACAGCGACAAGAACATCAATACATTTACGGTTATATTATGAATAAAGTTAATATTATGTTTATTATTAGTTTAGATTGAGTTTAGAAAAGTGGTATATATTAACAGTCATACAGTCGAAAGGAGTAGACAGAAGATGATTAAATTACTTAAGAACCTGCCAAAGAGAAATTGGTTTATGATGCTTTTTGCCATAGGTTTTGTGGTTCTTCAGGTATGGCTTGACTTAACGATACCTGACTATATGGCAGACATTACGGCACTTGTCCAGACCGATGGAAGCAAGATGACAGATATTATGGCAGCAGGTGGAAAAATGCTGCTTTGTGCATTCGGAAGTCTTGCGGCTACGGTTGTTGTAGCTATTATTTCTTCAAGAATAGCTTCGGATTTTTCAGCCGTATTAAGGGCAAAACTTTTTAATAAGGTCCAGGGATTTTCAATGGAGGAAATTGGAAGATTCTCTACTGCGAGTCTTATTACACGTTCAACTAACGATGTCACACAGGTACAGATGTTTGTAACAATGGGCTTTCAGGTATTGGTTAAAGCTCCTATTCTTGCAATATGGGCGGTGTGCAAAATATCAGCAAAGAGCTGGCAGTGGACATTTTCGACAGGTGTTGCTGTTGCGGTATTACTTATCATAGTAGGTCTTTGCGTATCAATAGCACTTCCTAAGTTCAAAAAACTTCAGGAACTTACAGATGATATCAACAGGGTTACCAGGGAAAATATTACAGGTATCAATGTTGTAAGAGCATATAATGCCGAGAAATATCAGGAAAGTAAATTTGAAACCGCTAATAATAACCTTACAAAGACACAACTTTTTACATCAAGGACAATGTCGTTTATGATGCCGGGTATCCAGCTTATAATGAGCGGACTCCCTCTTGCCATATACTGGATAGGGGCATATCTCATTAATAAAGCCGATATGATGAGCAAAATAACTTTATTTTCCGATATGGTAACATTTTCTTCTTATGCAATGCAGATAGTAATGGCATTTATGATGATGGTAATGGTATTTATTATTCTGCCGAGAGCATCCGTAGCAGCTAAGCGTATTAATGAAGTGCTTGATACGGAAGCTACTATAGTAGATGGAGACAAGGATATTAAAGATTCAGGCATCAGAGGTGAAATTGAATTTAAGAATGTTAATTTTAAATATCCTGATGCAGAAGATTATGTATTGTCAGATATCAGCTTCTCTGTTAAAAAAGGTGAGACATTGGCGATTATAGGAGCTACCGGGTGTGGTAAGAGTACCGTTATTAATCTTATTCCAAGATTCTATGATGTCACTGAAGGCGAAGTCCTGGTAGACGGCGTAAATGTAAAAGATTACAAACAGAAAGAACTTCGTAACAAAATCGGATATGTTTCGCAGAAAGCTACATTATTCGGAGGAACGGTTAAAAGTAACATTGCATACGGTGATAATGGAAAAGACGGCTTTATGGAATCTGATATTGTGGATTCTGTATATGTTGCACAGGCATCCGAATTTGTTGAAAAAATGGATGAAGGATATGATTCTTATATAGCACAAGGCGGAGGTAATCTTTCAGGAGGCCAGAAACAGAGACTTTCAATAGCAAGAGCCGTGTGCCGTCATCCGGAGATATTTATTTTTGATGATTCATTCTCGGCACTTGATTACAGAACCGACAGAGCTTTACGTTCTGCACTAAAAAAAGAATGTGCTGATGCTACAAAGATTATTGTTGCACAGAGAATCGGCACGATAAGAGATGCAGATAAGATAATTGTTCTGGAAAATGGTACCATTGCAGGAATGGGTAAGCATGATGAGCTTATGAAAAATTGTGAAGTATACAGACAGATAGCATATTCGCAGTTATCAAAGGAGGAACTCTGATATGGAAGAAAACAGACAATATAACAATCCTCCTAGACGTGGAGGACACGGAGCCGGCAGGCCTGTGGAGAAATCCAAGGATTTTAAGGGAACATGGATTAAAATTTTAAAATATAATAAAAAGTTGTCGTATGCAATGCTTTGTGCCGTTATTTTTTCGGTAGCTGCTACGATATTTACACTTATCGGTCCGGATAAGTTAAAGGACCTTACCAATACAATTACCGCAGGATTTAAGACCGGTGTGGATATGGATAAAGTATTTAACATTGGTATAACACTTGTGATTTTGTATGCCTCCGGTACTGTTCTTTCAATACTTCAGGGACAGATAATGGCAGTTGTTACACAGAAGATAAGTAAGAACCTTCGTAATGAGATTTCTGAAAAAATCAACAGACTTCCTATGTGGTATTACAATACAACATCGACAGGTGATATCCTTTCGAGAGTAACCAATGATGTAGATATGATAGGACAGTCCCTTAATATGAGCGTAGGTATGCTTATATCATCCGTTACCTTGCTTTTAGGTTCTGTATTTATGATGTTTAAGACCAATGTTCTTATGACCGTAACGGCAATACTGTCGTCTTTATTCGGATTTGCCATTATGATGATAATTATGGGCAAATCACAGAAGTATTTCAAGAGACAGCAGAAGCATCTCGGGGAAATTAATGGACAGATTGAAGAAATATACACAGGGCACACAGTAGTCAAAGCATATAACGGAGAAGAAAAGGCAGCAGAAGAATTTAACAGAATGAATGAAAATCTTCGTGACAGCGCTTTTAAGGCACAGTGTTTATCAGGCCTTATGATGCCTATTATGAATTTTATCGGTAACTTCGGATACGTTGCAGTATGCATCGTCGGTGCTGTGCTTGCCATGAATGGAAAAATATCATTTGGTGTAATTGTTGCATTTATGATATATATCCGTCTTTTCACACAGCCTTTATCCCAGATTGCACAGGCTATGCAGTCAATGCAGTCGGCAGCGGCGGCAGCAGAACGTGTATTTGAGTTTGTTGAAGCAGAAGAAATGGAAAATGAAGATGACAAGACCGGAAAGGTTGAAAATGTTAAAGGTTATGTGGACTTTGAACATGTAAAATTCGGCTATAAAGGTTCGGATAAGATTGTCATTAAAGATTTTTCCGTTAATGTAAAACCGGGACAGAAGATAGCAATTGTAGGACCTACGGGGGCCGGAAAGACAACCCTTGTGAACCTTCTTATGAGGTTCCATGAGGTTAATGACGGCGTTATCAGGATTGACGGCGTTCCTACAAAAGACATGAAGCGTGAGGACGTCCATTCATTGTTCTGTATGGTATTACAGGACACATGGATTTTTGAAGGAACAGTAAGAGAAAATCTTGTATATTGTACAGAGGGTGTTTCCGATGAAAAGGTAAAAGAAGCATGTCGTGCGGTAGGACTTGATCATTTTATAAAGACATTATCCCACGGATATGATACAATACTTAATGACCAGGTAAATCTTTCACAGGGACAGAAGCAGCAGCTTACAATAGCGAGAGCAATGATTGCGGATAAGCCGATGTTAATACTTGATGAAGCAACAAGTTCCGTTGATACAAGAACTGAGTTACAGATTCAGGATGCAATGGATAAACTAATGGCGGACAGAACATCTTTTGTCATTGCCCACAGATTATCCACAATTAAGAATGCAGACCTTATCCTTGTAATGAAAGATGGAGACATTATTGAAAAAGGTACACATGAAGAACTTCTTGCAAAGAAAGGCTTCTATGCAGATCTTTATAACAGCCAGTTTGAACAGGCTTCATAAAAAGCGGAAAGGGGCTAGGTTATGTACAAATATGTTACAATTGAAAGAGAATACGGAAGTGCAGGAACAGAAATTGCAACAAAACTTGCAAAAGAATGTAAAATCCCATGCTACGGCAGAGAAATTCTTGAGGAGCTTTCAAGAAAGGCAGGAATGTCTGTTGAGAAGCTTGAACAGTATGAAGAGGATGCCACAGGAAGTTTTCTGTATTCATTATATGTAATGACAAAGGTTCAGTCAGGTGATACCGATTATACCGACTTAAAAGGTAAAGTATATATTGCCGAGCAGAAGATTATTAAAGAATTTGCTAATGAAGGTCCTGCCATATTTTTAGGTCATTGTGCTTATGAGGCACTTAGTGACAGACAGAATGTACTGCGTGTATTTATTTATGGTGACGAAGATGATAAAAGAGAGCGCATCAGCCGTGAATACGGAATTGCAGACAGCGAAATTGACAGTACAATGAAGAAATTCAACAAGAAGAGAAGTAATTATTACAAAGCCAATACAGGTCTCAGATGGGACGATTACCATAATTATGACGTTGTAATAAACAGCTCTACAATCGGCATTAATAATGCAGTATTACTTTTAAAGGGAATGATAGGCTGATTATGAAAAAAATTAACAGGCTTATATTATTATTTACAACTATGGCTGTGGGCATTTTGCTCACAGCCTGTGACGGTTATAAGGGCAAAAAAGAAAGAACGCTTAACCTTACAGCAATGGATACATACATGAGCATAACCTGTTACGGCAGGGAGGCGGATGAAGCCTTGGAGCTTGCCGAGTATGAGATAAAAAGGCTTGATGAGTTATGGTCTGTAAGCAACAAGGACAGTGAAATCTACAGAATCAACAATGGAACAGACAATCTTTTATCGGAAGATACAATAAAAATACTCGAAAAATGCCGGTATATATATGGCACTACGGACGGAGCTTTTGACGTTACAATAAGACCGTTAGTTGAGCTGTGGGGTTTTGAATCCGGACGCCTGTATGTTCCTGGAGATGATGAGATAAAAGATAAACTTGCACTGTGCGGTTTTGACAAAATTAAAATGGATTATGAGACTATAACGATGGAATCGGGTATGGGACTTGATTTTGGCGGAATAGCGAAGGGATATACTTCAGACAGGCTTATGGCTATTTTCAATGAATTTGATATTGAATATGCAGTAGTTTCTCTTGGAGGAAATGTACAGTGCTATGGAAGAAAACCTGACGGCAATGATTTTAAAATTGCAATTGCTGACCCCAATGGTAAAAAAGATTACGCAGGATCAATTAACGTTAGTGGGAAAGCAGTAATTACGTCCGGGGGTTATGAGCGCTATTTTGTGGATGATTTAACAGGTAAAAAATACTGCCATATCATAGACCCTCACACAGGATATCCTGTAGAGTCTGATATGGATTCAATAACTATTGTAAGTGTTGATGGAACTCTGGCAGACGGACTTTCTACAGCCTGCTATGTTATGGGACTTGATAAGACCATAGAATACTGGCATAACCATAAATCAGAATTTGATTTTATTGCTTTGTCCGGGAATACAGCTTATGTTACATCAGGAATAGCAGAAGACTTTGCAAGTGATTATGATATCCGGATTATAAAATAATAAGAAATTTGACAGGCATCCTGACAGGTGCCTATTTTAAAAAAATAAAGAGTTCATGCAGCTGAACTCTTTATACAGGAGATAGAAACAATTTGTTCTATGAAACGCATTGCTCAAGTGCGTCTCATTTATTGTAGATTTAATATAACATACATGTTATAATTAGTAAAATTCATTTTTTTCACGAAAATGATGAAAAACATTCACCACAAGAGGGAACGATATGACACTATTTTCTTATAAGGTTTTTGTGACCATTGTAGAACATATGAATTTCAGAAAAGCAGCGGAAGAACTTAATCTCACACCGTCTGCGGTAAGCCACTGCGTAAGTGGTATGGAAGAAGAACTGGGTTTTCCGTTATTTATCAGAAAAAACAATAAAATCAGTCTTACCGGCGATGCTAAGGCACTTCTTCCTTATATAAAACAGCTTCTTTTAAGTGAAAATGCAGTCAATCAGGCAATTGCCGAGATACAGGGTTTTGAAAAAGGAACGGTTAAGCTTGGCTGCTTTAACAGTGTGTGCATAAGCTGGATTCCCAAGCTTGTCAAAAATTTTTCCGGCAAATATCCGGGAATCAAAATTGAACTTTTTCAGGGAACTTATGACGATATTGTGGAGTGGCTTGAGAATGGAACAATAGATTTAGGATTTTTATCGGTATCAAGTGCCGGCAAAATTCCCATAACACCTTTATATAACGACAGACTTATGTGTGCGGTGCCAAAGAAGTTTAAAACCCATAACGAGGGCTTTATTACGATAGATGAGCTTAAAGAATGTGACTTTGTGCAGCCTGCGGAAAATTGCGATGCAGACAGCCAGATGCTTTTTGAAAACAGTGGCTTTGTGGCACAGTCAACGTGTCATGTTGTTGATGATATGTCTATTTTAACGATGGTACAGTCGGGAATAGGTGTATGTATTCTTCCCAAAATGACTGTTGAGTCGTATAATGCTAATGTTGATGTTTATCCTATTTACCCTGAGGCATATCGCGTAATCGGTATAAGTGCATTTGAAAGTACGAGGAAAACACCAATTGTGAATAAACTTTACAATATGATAGTTGATTTATTTACGGAACAATATACATAGAAAGAAAGTGTTTAATATGAGTTACAAGGCTTTGATTATCGGCGCAGGAGCTGTAGGTGTTGCAATGGCAGCTTCTCTTTCGGAAGAAGGGATGGATGTTACGATATATTCAAAAAGCCACACTGCGGACTGTATCGAGGAGAATGGTGTAAAAAGATGCGGTATATTTAAGGAGATATCAGTACCCGCAGGCAAAGTTAAGGTAATAAGGAATTATGGTGAGGCATGTCAGGCATATGATTATATAATTATCAGTGCAAAAACCATGGCTGACGAAGAGATTGCAAAATCCCTTAATAACAACAGAAAAATAATTGCACCGGAGGGAAAAATTGTTATCTTCCAGAACGGCTGGGGCAATGATGAAGTATTTTTAAAATATTTTGATAAGAATGAGGTATACAATGCGAGAATAATAACTGGATTTGAGCGTGTTACTCCGGAAAACAGCAAGGTTACCGTACATACTGCGCCTATTCTGCTGGGTTCTCTTTACGGCGCGGATAATTCCTGCATGGAGCCTTTAGCTGCCGCAATCAATAATTCCGGTATTCCGTCCGAAGTATCGGCTGACATAGGCAAAGCTTTGTGGGCTAAAATGCTTTTTAATACAACACTCAATCCACTTGGAGCAATTCTTAATTCATCTTATGGTGAACTTTCGGAGTCAGAGAGTGCCTGTGACATTATGAATCAGCTTATTGACGAGACATATTCCGTACTTTTAGCAGAGCATCTTGAGACATTCTGGAGCACACCTGAGGAATACAGGAAGGTTTTTTATGAAAAACTTGTTCCGGATACTTATAAGCACAGGTCATCCACACTACAGGATATTGAAAAAGGACAGAAAACGGAAATAGATACATTAAACGGATGTATTATAAGTCTTGCGAGACGAAATGGCATCGATGTTCCCGGACACAGGATGATTTACAAACTTATTAAATCAATTGAAGAAAAAATGTTGACAAGCAAATAACAATGTGGTATAGTCTTACTTGCGTTGTGAGTGACGCAAGTAATAATGCGCGAGTGGCTCAGTGGTGGAGCGTCTCCTTGCCAAGGAGAAGGTCGCGGGTTCGATCCCCGTCTCGCGCTTATTTTTTTTGCAAAAATATAGGTCCTGGTTGCAATTTGTACCGTATGTCATTTTGTAAGTAGGACCTATGTTTTTGCAAAGAGAGGTGCAAGCACCTCTCAAACCTCTTATGAAATAAGAGGTTCGGATCTCAGGCTCCTAAAGTCGCCTTCGGTCGGTTCGACGGGAAAAAGGTCCACCGGACCTTTTTCTTATGCCGTCTCACCCCGTCTCGCTTATTTTATACCCTAAAACAGGGACCTCCGCAATTTAAAAGTGGGTCACTGTGGGTCACTGGATATAAGACCTTGTGGTCTGAGGCATGGTGTATCAGTAGGTGGTACATTGTGCCTCAGACTATTTTTTGCACAAATGGATGTGCAGGTGATAAGGTAGAGAATCCTATAGCTGCCGTCCGTGAATCTCTACCCAAAAAGCGGAAAACCCGGAAAGAGGTAGAGAATCCTGTAGCCACCGTTAGGAAATCTCTACCCAAAAAGCGAAATTCGGTCGAAAAGGTAGAGATTCCTGTAGCCGCCGTTAGGAAATCTCTACCCAAAAGTCGGAAATCGGCCGAAAAGGTAGAGATTCCTGTAGTCGCTGGTTGGAAATCTCTACCCAAAAGGCGGAAATCCCGGAAATAGGTAGAGAATCCTGTAGCGGCCGTCCGTGAATCTCTACCCAAAAGGCGAAAATCGGCTGAAAAGGTAGAGAATCCTGTAGCCGCCGTCCGAAAATCTCTACCCAAAAGGCGGAAAACCCGGGAAAAAGGTAGAGAATCCTGTAGCCGCCGTCCGGAAATCTCTACCCAAAAAGCGAAAAAACGGGCGAAAAGGTAGAGATTCCCATTACCGCCATCCGGAAATCTCTACCCAAATAGCGGAAAAACGCCGGAGTTTTAACAAAATAAAAAAGCGGACCGGCAAGTCCGCTTTGATTGTAAAGAGGCAGAATCCTGCCTCATATTTGGGGGGAAAAGGGTTATTTAAAAAACGAAAAATATGTAAAAAAATCTACTGAACATTATATTGTTCAAGCATATTTTTAAAACCTTTATTAGCTGCCAGACATTTAACGATGATTCTGGCTCCTACAACATTTAACATACCAAGGATTGATGTACCATCAATTATGTATTTATATCCTTCCTTTGAGACAAGGACATCACAATCAGTTTCAGTTGCTACTTTTACAAAATTCTGTACGGCTTCAACGTCAGGTAATTTAATAACTGTTTCCATTAATGTATTCCTCCTAAGCGGTTTTCAACTAAGTCATAATGTTGATTAAAAGAATCGGTACTGGCAGTCTCATCCTGATTAACAAGATTGTCCAGTATACTTGTATGTAAAGATAAAAGTTTTTCTCTTATCATTTCATCGGCATTCTCAATTACATTGGACATTGACTTGATATATAACTCGGCTACAGGTCTTGAGACAGTGATTAGAAGAGGGTTTTCGGTACATTCTATGAGTCCGACATGAAATTCAAAATCCAATCTTACCAAGTCCTGGCCGTTTGCGGTTTTCATCTTATCAATAATCGAATATAATTGTTCTTTTCTTTTTTCAGAAATTCCCTTTTTCATTACGCAGTCAACAACAATATGGGAAAAGTATCTTCTAAATTCCAGTAAATCATACTCTGAAACAGTTTTTAATGCTAACATCAGAGCTATCATACTTCTGATAGCAGCACCGGAATCTTTGGCAATGTAATTGCCGGAACCATGGCGGCTTTCAACCAGTCCCATACCTCGTAAAATGCTTATAGCTTCTCTTGTAGAATTTCTTCCAATACCAAGTGATTCGGATAAATCACGTTCGGACGGTATTTTACTGCCTACGATTAACTGACCATCTTTTACCATTTGGACAATATGATTAATGGCTTTCTGGTATTCCATATTTTCACTTTGTTTTGCCATGGTAATCTCCATTCTGTCAATATAATAAGTGGTAGCACCACTTGGTACTACCACTTATTATATTGATGTAAGGTGATATGTCAATGTTTTTTTAGAGATACAATTATAAAATCGGACTTACTTATTCTAAAAAAGTATATTATTTTGGAACGAATCAATAAAAACACCCGAAAAAAGTACAAAATCTTTCATTTTTTTACCATTCATGCAAACTTGGTTTACAAAAATATATATGGATGGTAAAATATTTGACAGGATTATAACAATTAAAGCTGCGAGGCCATATTACATATTCACATAAAAAGGAGGGATAGTATGAAGAAAAAACATATTATCATAATAATTCTTGCGGTATTAGTTTTAGCGGGTTTATTTACTATTTATAAACTTCCTGTCAAAGATTCTGAAGCTATCGATTTAGATTCAGATGTAACGATTATTATCAATTCAACAGGATTGAATTACATAGACGGAAAAGCATATCCCAAGATTGATACTAAGATGTACAGCGTGAAAAAGGACAGCGAACAACATAAAAAGATTAAAGAAATTATTGGAAATACAAAATTGTACCGGAAAAAAGAATCAAGTGTGAACAGAATATCACCGGGTGGTGCAAGTGTCTATATAGACCTGATGTTTGAAGGCGTAACGGTTACATTCAGGGAAGATGGATTTATTTTAATCGACGATAAATATTACGGAACAAGTAGGTTTGGTAAGAGTGATAACGATATATACACCACCCTGTCAGAGTATATACAGACACATTGTACAGCGATATAAATACGATAATGTTCACCGGTATTATGCCTAATTAAAAAGAAATACGGCTTACCGATATGCATTAACAATTCTTAAGAAACTGCCGATAAAAAGAATAAAGTAGTTGTTAAAAAAATTGGCAGGTGATGGAAATGATTTCGGTTTCGGGTACATTTTTTAAAACGGGGTCCGATTCGGCATATTCAGGGAAAAGAACAGGCTCCCACAATAAAAATTTGACCGGTAATAAAGAACTTAATACTAAATTAAGGATGCTTTCCAAAACGGAACTGAATTCTGATTTCAGGTGTGTGGACATGACGCAGACTGTTTCTGTGATTGACAGCACCCAGAGTTATGGTGAGCGGATAAGGATTCAGAGACAAAAAGCACAAGCCACCGCTCTTAAGTTAAAGAAACTTAAATACAGGTTTAAAAGCCTTTCAGCAAAAATAATAAGAAGTAAGACTTCTTATGCTGCAAAGCAGGTAGCAGGACAGGCGAGACGTGAGGCATTACGTCTAAAAAATGAAAAAAGAAAAACCGAAGGCGATACTACAGAAATTGATGCAGCAATAGCGCACGCAAAAGCAATGGAGCGTGTTGCAAAGAAAAAAGCCAGACATCTTGAAGAGGAAGAACTTATAAAGGTATGCCAGAATGAAGATTTTGATAAAGTATACGAAGCCGGTAAAAATCCGGAAACAGAGTTAGATGAGGACTTTGCTGATGAAACAGAAACGGCGGATGATGAAGCAGAACTTACAATTGATGAGTTAGCGAAGCTTATGTATAAACTGGAACAAAAGATTAATTCTGAATACGGTGATATGGGGATGGAAGAATTGACGGAAGCGATAATGCTTCCGGGCAAAGAAATGACACCTGAAGAGCATAAGCAGTTAAAAACTAAACATCGTAACAGTGAAATGCGTGAAATTGTAAGAGCTGACGCGGAATATTTAAAATCGTTATTTGAAAGTCTTGAAAAAGGAAAGGGTGACAGTAATGTTGTTGTCACTTCAAGTCCCGGTGTGGTTAACGTACAACCTGTATCAGTCTCTGTGGACACCGGAGGAGCAGGTGTGGCTGTTAATATGATGTTATAAAGAGGTACAAGAGAAGTGTTAGTCAGAAAATACGATAATAAAGACATAAATTCAATGGTGACAATATGGAATGAAGTTGTTGAGAACGGAGTTGCAGTCGATGATAATGCCGTGGTCTGCATATCGGTGAAAAACTGGTAACAGACTGTCTATTACAGGCAAAAGAACTGGGATTTAAGATATTGCAGTTTAACGCCGTGGTGGAAAGTAACGTCCACGCAAGACACCTATATGAACGAGTCGGATTTAAGCAGCTTGGAACGATTCCTCATGGATTCAGAATGAAAGACGGTACATACGAGAATATATGTCCATATTTTAAGGAATTGTAGGATAGAAGTATTATGACCCGGAAAGAACTTGAAGAGTATATTTATAAAACATACAAAGTCAGACCTGATTATCCATGGAAACGTGACAGGGAAAACGGAGTGTTCCGCCATGCGGATAACAATAAATGGTTTGCTATTGCAATGAAAATTCCCCAAAACAGACTTGGGACAGATTCAGAAAAAATGATTGATATTGTGAATGTGAAAGCAGAACCGGTACTGATATCCGGCTTATGGAACACACCGGGATTCTATCCTGCATATCATATGAATAAGACCAACTGGATTACCATAGCACTTGACGGAACGGCACCTGATGATATGGTTAAAATGCTGGTTAATATGAGTTTTGAGGAAACAAGGAAAAAAGCAAAGTAATTTAAGAGACGGATTCGACCGTCTCTTTTTATGTAAAGAAAAAAGAAATCTAAATGAGGACAGATTTGTGTTCCGGTAAAAATTGACTTTTACCGGACCGCAGTATATAATAAATGATACGAGGTGTCTCAAAATGAAAAAATTAATTAATATGCCAAAAAGGTTACAAAATGAAATTGAAAGAAAGCTGAAAATCATTGATACGGCTTTTAATATTTTTGTCGAGAAGAAAATTGAATCGGTCAGTATGGGTGAAATAGCGGAGGCTGCCGGAATGGGACGTGCAACCTTATTCCGCCACTATCCAAGCAAACTGGAACTTGTAATAGCAGTATGCACCGCCAAATGGAAGGCGTACTTTGATGAACTTGATGAGAAACGTCCGATTTCGTCAATCGGTGATATACCTGCAATAGACAGGTTTGTTTTTACATTGGACAGCTATATAGACATGTATCACCATCATAAGGATTTGCTGCAATATAACGATAATTTTAATTATTATGTGACGCATGAAAATGCTTCGGAGGAACAACTGGAAGTTTTCAGATTGTCCCTGGGCTCTGCCAATACCAGATTTCATCTGATGTATGAGAAAGCTAAGGAGGATAAATCGTTCCGCACAGATATTCCGGAAGATGTTTTTTTTCGAGTGACATTACATTCAATGATGGCAGCCTGTACCCATTACGCAGGAGATTTTATATGGGGTGCCAAGGAGAATAAGGATTATACAACAGAACTGGTTCTGTTAAAGAAAATGATAGTTGGTTTTGCAAAGAGTTAGAGAGGATATTACAATATGAAAATGCAGAGATTGATGAAGAAAATGAGAAGGGCAACGGCATTAATTCTGGCCGGACTGATGATTGCCATGACTGTGGATATATCAGGCTTGAAAGTAAGAGCAGAGGAAAAGCAAAATAATGACACAGTTATTGCAGCATCAGACAGTGAGAAACTGGATGTCAGTAAGATGAATACCGAAAAAACAAGTTTCGGTGTAGTTTATTCTGACTATATTGTTATTAATGAGGATAATGTTAATGACTTTAATGGAAAGACACTGACAGGAACCACCACAAACGGTATTTATATCAGCAATGGTGTGACGGTAGATCTGACAATCGAGAATCTTAATATTACCAAATCAGAGGATATCAGCTCCTGTATCAGCGTGGGTTATGGAGCAACCTTAAACCTTACCGTAAAGGGTGAGAATAACCTGAAGGCTACAGGCTGGGGTAGTGCAGGTATTGAGGTCATGGGACAGACAAAAGCCACCCTTCGTATTACTTCAGCCAGCACAGGTACACTTACCGCTGTTGGCGGCTATGGCAGCAAACAGTTTGGCAGTTATGGTGGTGCCGGAATCGGTGGAATGGCAAGGATTACCAGTGATATTACCAATATATACGTCGGCAATATCATTATTGAGGGAGGCACGATTAATGCTACCGGCGGCTATCAGGCGGCCGGTATTGGAGGTACGATTGGAGAAAGTGGTTCCGATATCAAGATCACAGGAGGTACAGTCACTGCTACAGGTGGTTCCGGTGGAGCCGGTATCGGTGGAGGATTCAATGGTAATGTTAACTCCATTACTATAAGTGGTGGTATGGTCACTGCGAATGCAGGGGAAAAGGCTGCTGCAATTGGTGTAGGTAGAGATACAGCACTCGATGCGACTGCTGTACTCGATTATAATATTATCTGTATAACCGGCGGCAATGTAACTGCCAACGGCAATATCGGTTATGGAAGCATTATCATGGATGTTCCTTCCAAGCCGGGTAAGATTGAGATTTCAGAAGATGTCGCTCTTAACCTGAATGGTGAGATTACATTAGGAAGCAATGATAACATCAGTTCCGGGAAATATACGCTTAATTTTACAATTTATGATGGCAGCTTAATAAAGGACACAACGGCAAAAATCGCATATGGTGATAACAAAGTGATATCGAAAAGTACCAAGGTTTCTATTTCACATTACGGAAAAGCAGAAGGAAGTGTCAGCTTTGTTACCAGAAACAGCTTTGTAGGTGAACAGACCTTTGTTTTTACGATAGATGGTAAAGAATATCAAAAGACTGTATCAGTCAATAACAGTTCATCAAAAATCAATATTGAGGTCGGTACACCGCTTTACCCGGTGACGTTGGAGTTTTATGGTGTAGCAATCAGCAAGGATCTGGACATTTCTTCCATAACTGTAAAGCAGGGCGGAAAAGAGCTTTTAGCGGCTGAAGGGGGATTTTATGCTCCCTCAGCTATCAGTTATAACCGGTATGGCTATGGTACGATGCTCTGTTATCTTCCCCAAAACAATGCCGGTACTGAGATTTCTGTGACATCTACCGGTTTAAATGATGGGAAAGCAATGACCGTGACCGCTCAGACGGTTTCTGCAGACGGTGATAATATCATAACCATGCTTACAACAAAGGATACTCTGCTTGCAGTTACGGCAGAGGTGTATGGTGATTCTGCGATTATTCACGCGGAGACAAATAAAAAGGATGGTAAGCTTTGTTGTCATTATGTATGTAGTGACACGCCGATTACTAACGTAAACGGATTTAGAGATGCTTCTGGTAGAAAATTAGAAACTATCAGCAATGGTTCTGTGGATATCAGGATTGACAATTTAGAAGAAAACAAAACCTACGAGTATTACTTTATAGTGAGCACGGTAACTTTTTATAATAATGCGGGATCCAACATCGTCCATTTGACCCTCACAACGTCGGCGGTAGCAGAAGTGATAAAGGCTGATGGAACAAGTACACCATATGCCACCTTTGATGCTGCAGCCGAGGCAGCTGCAAAGGAGACAGGCTGTACTTTGAAACTGATAAAGGATGAAAAAACACTTGGCGGTGTGGTCTTAGATGGGGATTTTACACTTGATTTGAATGGAAAGACCCTTAGGTCGACTGCAACAACGGAAAAAGAATATACTCTTAAAATAAACGGAAATATAACCATCATAGACAGTGTCGGCGGAGGTAAAATTACAGGTTATACGTATGGTGGTCTGATACGCAGCCAAGAAGGTGCAAGCCTTACAATCCTTAGTGGAATCTATGAATATACTGGTACTTATTCATCAGCGGCCACGCTGTGCTGGGCCGATAAGGCTGATTTATCTGTGCAGGGAGGAATATTTAAAAGTACCACATATTCTATGGAAATATGGGGGCTGGAGAAGAATGAGTTAAGTGCCAGCAAAATTGGACTGTCAGGGGGACACTTTTGTAACGGTATATCACAACGGAACAAAGATGGCTATGCAACCACAAGCCAGCTATTGGCTTCCGGTTATGCTTATCAATATATGTCCGGTGACAACGCCGGAAAGCTGATAACCGGAGATATTGGTAAAAATGATGATGTTGAGATTGTACCGGCAAACCTGCAGGGAAGCCTGATTGTCACAGCGGATTCAGTTTCTGCCGGAAGCACATTGACTGCCAATTTTACAGTGGATACTGATAAATGGGTCAATGCAATCGGAAATTATACCTATACATGGTATCGTGTAGGCGAGAGCGCGGATACTGTCCTTCAGACAAAAACTGCTACAACTGATACAACCAATACTTATATGCTTACGGAAGATGATATTCACAGTCAGATATATTGTGTTGTAACAACAGAAAAGTGCAGTGAAGGTGTGAAATCCAATGAAATAACAGTGCCGGGACTAAATATTAAAGGTGCAAAGATTGTTATGCCTTCTGAAGAAACATATTCTTATAATGGCAAAGCGCAGACACCGGATGTCACTGTAACATTGAATGACAAAGAATTAGAAAAAAATACCGATTATAAGATTGACTATGTTAATAATCAGAATGCCGGAACTGCCACAATAAATATTACAGGAATGGGCAGATATGAGGGTTCACTTTCAAAGAACTTTAACATTACCAAAAAAGCTGTAACTGTTTCAGGCATTACAGCACAGGGAAAAATATATGATGGAACTGTGAAAAACATTCTGAATTTTAACAAAGTGGAAATAAATGGATTGTTAGAGGGTGATTCACTGACTGTTAATGCCACGGGCACATTTACTGATGCCAAAGCAGGTGATAATAAGACAGTTACAATTACCGGACTGACACTTGGCGGCAAGGATAAAGAGAATTACACACTGGCAGACAATGGACAACAGACCTCTGCCACAGCATCAATTGGTAAACTTCCTGTTAAATTGCAATGGAATGAAAAAACTGATTTTATTTACAATGGTCAGAAACAAAGTGTAACTGCCAAAGTCAGCAATGCGGTTAAGGATGATATTTTTACACTTTCTTATGAGAATAATACAGCAGTAAGTACCGGTGTTTACACCGCAAGAGTCATTACACTCGGTAATGATAATTATACTCTTGAAGGAGCTGATAACATTTCCAAAAAATGGTCTGTCAGCTATGCGGTGGCAGATGACGCTTCTCTTTCCGGAACAAAAGGAAATAATGGCTGGTATGTAGGAGCAGTTACGCTGACACCACCGGAGGGCTATAAGATTTCAAACGATGGCAGTACCTGGAAGGATATAGTTACTTTAAATGTAGAAGGAACGAATGATGTCAGATATTACCTGAGAGATAAAGATGGCGGCATTACGGATGGAAAAATGGTGAAAATAAGTATTGATACTGTTGCTCCGGCCGGAGAAATCAGGATAAAGGATAACAGCTTTACCGGACGTTTGCTGAATATCGTTAATTTCAGATATTTTTTCAGCCGGACTGTTAATGTTAACATCACAGGTGCAGACGATACCAGTGGTATTGATACTATTGAATATCAGAAGGCAGCGAGGACGGCTGATTATGATAAAGATGGAGTCTGGATAAAGGGCAGCAGTCTTACGGTAGATCCTGGTGAAAAATTTATCATCTATGCGAGAATTACCGATAATGCCGGACATCAGACAATTATTAATTCAGATGGCATTGTGGTTTATACTGATGTAGCAGCAGTTTCAGAAATGAATTTTATCAAATCATCCCGAAAAAATCAGGATGCAGGTCTTACGTTGAATGGTAATACGGTTGCTGAAATTACAAAAGACGGAAACAGACTTGAAGCAGGTAACTATACTGTTATAAATGACAGACTTGTATTTAATGCAGATTATTTAAATTCACTTGAAGCAGGAAAACACAGGCTGGAGGTTACTTATAATCCGCTTGGAGAGACTTTTACAACAGGAGAAAGTAATGGCGATACACCACAGACTACTACAATTACGCTGAATGTGAAAAAAGCATCTTTGATGGTTTCTGCTGTTCCGGAAGTAACACCTGCCACCTACAGTCCATTGGCAACATTGGGTAATGATTTTACCTTGACCGGTGGAGTTGTGAAGGCAGCAGTTGACGGACAGGAAATAGTAGTGGACGGAACATGGAGCTGGCAGGATGCCGATATAACTCCTACGGTGATAAACAGTGGATATACGGCGGTATTTACACCAACAGACAGCACAAGTTATGACAGTATTACGTCAGTCGTACCTGTAACAATCACAAAGGCTGTGCCGGTTATCAAAACCGTTCCAAAAACATCGGATATTACTTATGGACAGAAACTCTCTGAAAGTATATTATCCAATGGACTTGCAGATATTGACGGTAACTTTGCATGGGATGATGGTTATAAGCTGCCGACTGTTGTATCCGATAGTGAAAGAACAGAATATATAATTGTTTTTCATCCTGCAGATTCAGAAAATTATGAAAATGCCTACTGCAAGGCTACGGTAAAGGTAAATAAAGCCGGGGATGCTCCTTGTATGCCTTCAGACAGTATAATTACAGAACATAATGTAACAACTGTAGGTGAAGTTCCATTGCCGGAAGACTGGAAATGGAACAGTGATGATTGCAATGATATTATTAACGTCGGAGATTCTGTGAATGTGTCAGCTGTCTATAATGGAACAGATAAAGGAAATTATATAAATGAATCAGTTCAGATAAGAATTACAAGACCGGATCATATACTTAAATATATAGCCGGATTAAAGGCTTTATCTAAAGAAAATGATAATACGGAATGCTGGATATGTACAGAATGCGGAAGATGTTTTTCAGACAAAAACGGAACAAAAGAGATAGCAGATAACAGCGGGGCTGCTCCGGTTACTGTAATATTTGTGGAAGATGATATCAAAAATCTGACAGATATTCCATTAACAACTCCGGGATGGACATGGGCATCTCAGAAAAAATTACTTCCGGGAACCATTATCAATGCAACGGCTGTTTATAAAGTCACCGATGATTTTACCATAAAAGATACTATTCAGATACGAGTATCCTGCAAGGCATCAGATGTTACCTATAAGATTGGTGCCGATGGAACAGTTACTTTACGCTGTACGGGTGTATTGAGTTCATTCAAAGGCATCACTGTAGATGGAAAAGCTCTGATTCAGGGAAAAGATTATACAGCAGTATCCGGTTCTACAATTATTACATTCAATGCTGATTATCTCAAATCACTGTCTGTAGGAAAACATACGGTTGTTATGAAATACGACTCCGGTGATGTGGAGGCAGGACTTACAGTCATTGACAAAGATCCTGACGCCGCAAATCCTGATGCCACAGCCCCTGATGCCTCAAATCCTGATGCCGGCGACAACAACAGGCTAGTATTATGGCTTGCATTTATGGCAGCCTGTGTGTCAGGACTTACAGGAACCGCAGTTCATAATAAAAAGAAAAAAGCAATGTAATTTCTGAGACGGCTTCGGCCGTCTCTTTTTTATGCATGCAGATTATTTTTTTCTTTATTAGTTCAAAAAATTCTGATACCATTTGTAACGTTAAAGCATTAGGGGAGTTATATAAGTATAAGGACAGGAAAAGAGGGTCGGAAAGTGGATTTTGAAGAGATATACCGTCGTTATTTTCACAATATATATTGCTATATTCTTGGAATGTCGAAGAATTGTGACATTGCCGAGGAAGTGACGCAGGAAACTTTTTTCAAGGCGTTAAAGGCTGTTAAAAAATATGATGACAGAGGAAATATAACTGCGTGGCTGTTTTCAATCGCCAGAAATACATATTTTACCCTGTGCCGGAAGAAACATATAAGCCTTAATGAAGACATCCTTTGTGAAAATGCAGATGAATCTGAAGATGTGCTTCAGAAACTGATTGATGATGAAAATGTAGAAAAGATACAAAAGATACTTAATGAGACGGACGCACCTTACAAAGAAGTATTCAGGCTGAGGGTATTCGGTAATCTGCAATTCAAAGAAATCGGAAAGATGTCCGGAAAGAGTGAAAGCTGGGCAAGGGTAACTTTTTACCGTGCAAAATTGAAAATCAGGGAAAAGTTGGAGGAAGAATAAATGAATGAAGCAAATTGTAATGTAATACAGGATATTTTGCCATTATATCTTGATAATGCTGTTTCGGAAGATACCGCAAAAATGGTAGAGGAGCATCTGCATACCTGTAAAGAATGTATGGAATATAAGAAAAAAATGGAAGCTGATATTGTTGTAACCGAGAATAATGAAGGTAAAAAATTACTCCGTAAGATTAACGGCAGGATAAGAAAAAAGATTGTTATAAGTGTTGCTGCGGCAATAGCGGCTCTTGCAGCCCTGATAGTTGGCGGAATTTATGTATATAAATGGATGCAGGTCAACAGACTTGTGAAACTTAAGACGGATGAGATGTCATTTAATTATATGGCAAGTCCCTATATTGCAGATGACCTTGAATATTTAAAAAGGAATGATATATGTGATATTTCAGACGTCTATATTACCGGCAATTCTGAGGACTATCTTTATATGACGTATTACATCAGTTACGATAATAAATCTCTTTCAGATGTGAAAGTATATAAGGAACTTATTTCAAGGTCTGGCAGATATAAGGATAATATTGTATGGCATAATGAAATTAATGAAGATAAGTTGGAAAAAGGAAAGATTACCCTGACGGATAACAGGTTTATAATATATGTTGGAAATCTTGACGAAACACAGAAAGAAGAACTGTTTAATGACCTTGTAATAGAAGTTGTGTTTGCCAATGACATGTACAAGTCGGAAAAAATTATTGCAGATGCAAAAGACTGCGGGTTAAATTACATAATTAAGACGGCTGATGATTACAAACGTGTTGAAAAATATTACGGGGATTATAATGATTGGAAATATAATACTTCGGATATTTACAGAGGTCTTGGATATCTTACCACAAGCGACATAGCATTGGGCATAGCGACCGGATTTTTTGCTGTATCTGATTATGATATGAGATACATAATGACAGAAGGAAATGCTGCATATAATTATCTTTTTGATATCGGCGATGTTGACGGATACGGTATTCTTATAGAAACGCCATATAATCTTATGACCAAAGAACATATAAATGATAATGTCGCAGAAAATACCTATATTGTTAAAAAAGATACGGGGGAACGTGTAATGTGTATTGCAGGTGCCACTCTGGAACAGTTAGAAAAAATTACAGGAAGAGAATATACAATATATGGATATAATAATTAAGAGACAGTAGAACAAAGAAAATAAATTAGTTGTTTATTTTTAACCGCCCATTTGTTATAATGAAGGATGTTTGATTAAAAAAATATTTGCTTCAGGAGGAACATCAATGGGCGGCTTTTTTGGCGTAGCATCTAAGGAAAGTTGTACTTTCGATTTATTTTTTGGAACGGATTACCATTCACACCTTGGAACAAGGCGTGCAGGTATGGCAGTGTATGGAGAGAACGGCTTCAGCAAATCCATACATAATATAGAAGGTTCACCATTCAGGACTAAGTTTGAAAAGGAACTTAACACACTGAACGGTAATATGGGAATAGGATGTATATCAGATTATGAGGCACAGCCTATATTGGTGAGATCACACCATGGAAGCTTTGCAATTACGACGGTAAGCAAAATTAACAATGCTGATCAGCTTGTTGAGGACATACTTAAGGGAACCACGCATTTCTTTGAGATGAGTAACGGAGAGATTAATTCCACGGAACTTGTAGCGGCACTTATTAACCAGAAAGATAATATTATAGACGGTATTAAGTATGCGCTTGATGTAATCGACGGTTCTTTGTCATTACTTATACTTACTCCTATGGGAATATATGCTGCGAGGGACAAGTACGGAAGAACACCTGTTGTCCTTGGCAGGAAAGAAGATGCCAGATGTGCATGCTTTGAGAGTTTTTCATATCTGAATCTTGGATATTCGGCTGACAGGGAACTGGGACCGGGCGAGATAGTATTTTTCAATGCCGATGAGTGTAAGACACTTGTTGCTCCCGGCAATAACTATAAAGTATGTACCTTCCTCTGGGTATATTACGGTTATCCTTCAGCAAGTTATGAAGGCGTAAGTGTTGAAAGCATGAGGTATAACTGCGGTAAGCTGCTTGCCAGAAGAGATAATGTGGATGTAGACGTTGTTGCGGGAATACCTGATTCAGGAACAGCTCATGCAATAGGCTATGCTAATGAGTCAGGAATACCTTTCTCAAGACCGTTTATCAAATACACACCTACATGGCCGCGTTCTTTTATGCCTACGATACAGACAAAGAGAGATTTAATTGCACATATGAAGCTCATTCCTGTGCATGACCTTATTAAGGATAAGAAGCTTTTACTTATAGATGATTCTATTGTAAGAGGAACACAGTTAAGGGAGACTACGGAATTCCTTTACGAAAGCGGTGCAAAAGAAGTACATATAAGACCTGCCTGCCCACCTCTTCTTTTTGGATGTAAATATCTTAATTTTTCCCGCTCAAAGTCAGAAATGGAGCTTATTGCAAGAAGAGTTATTGAAGAACTTGAGGGTGGAGAAGTCTCAATGGAGACATTACAGGAGTATGCTGACCCTGATAATGAAAAATATCAGAAGATGGTAGATAAGATTTGTGAAAAGCTTAAATTTACATCATTAAGATTCCACAGGCTTGATGATATGCTTGAGTCTGTAGGCATAGATCCTGACCATCTTTGTACATATTGTTGGAACGGAAAGGAATAATATATACTTTTGGAGGAACGGTTGTGAAAAAAGGATTCGATAATGACAAATATCTTAGAACACAGTCCGAACACATAAAGGAACGGATTGCGCAGTTTGGAAATAAATTATATCTGGAATTTGGAGGAAAGCTCTTTGATGATTATCATGCATCAAGAGTTCTTCCGGGATTTGAACCGGATTCAAAGTTACAGATGCTTCTTCAGCTGAAGGAGCAGGCCGAAATAGTAATAGTAATCAGCGCAGAAGACATTGAAGATAACAAAATCCGCGGCGATTTCGGAATTACCTATGATGATGATGTATTAAGACTTATTGATGCATTCCAGTCAGTAGGACTTTTTGTGGGAAGTGTATGTCTTACAAAGTTTGCAGACCAGCCTTCAGCTAAGTTCTTTCAGGAAAAACTTGCAAAATTAGGAATTAAATCCTACAGACATTACAAGATACCGGGATATCCAAGTGATGTTGAAAAAATAGTAAGTGATGAAGGATATGGCAAAAATGATTATATTGAGACAGAAAAACCGCTTGTTGTAATTACGGCACCGGGACCGGGAAGCGGTAAAATGGCAGTATGTCTTTCACAGCTTTATCATGAACATAAGAGAGGTGTGGATGCAGGATATGCTAAGTTTGAGACATTTCCAATCTGGAATCTCCCTTTAAAACATCCTGTTAACCTTGCTTATGAAGCAGCAACAGCAGACCTTAATGATGTTAATATGATTGATCCGTTTCATCTTGAAGCATACGGAGAAACCACGGTTAATTATAACAGGGATATAGAGATATTCCCTGTAGTTAATGCCATGTTTGAGTTGATTTTTGGAACAAGCCCTTATAAATCACCTACAGATATGGGTGTTAATATGGCGGGCAACTGTATATTTGACGACGAAGCCTGCAAAGAGGCATCTGAACAGGAAATAATCAGAAGATATTACAAGTGCCTTAAGGACATTAAACAGTTCGGACATACAAAAGATGATAAATTTAAGCTTGAACTTCTTATGAAACAGGCAGGAATCAGCGTTGATAAGAGAAAAGTTGTAAAAGCGGCTCTTGACAGGGAAAAAGAGACAGGCGGACCTGCAATGGCAATAGAACTTAATGACGGAAGAATTGTTACCGGCAAGACAAGTGAGCTTCTCGGAGCATCAGCATCGGCACTTATTAATTCTCTTAAAGTACTGGCTGGAATTGAACATGAAGTTAAACTGATTGCACCTGAAGCAATAGAACCTATACAGAAATTAAAGACAGGATATCTTGGAAGCCGCAATCCAAGACTTCATTCGGATGAGATACTTATAGCCCTTTCTACAACAGCGGCAAGAAGTGATGAAGCGGCAAGAACCCTTGATAAATTATCAGAATTAAAGGGCGCGCAGGCTCATTCTTCAGTCATCCTTTCATCCGTGGATGAGCAGATATTCCGGAAATTAGGAATTAATCTTACCTGTGAACCTAAGTATGAACAGGATGAGAGAAGATATCACAAGAACTAATTATAATCCACCTGCATCATGCAAAGTCCTGATGCCGGAGCTGTGAATCCGGCAAGAGACCTGTCTTTTGCCTCAAACAGTTCCGGGATGGATGATACATCACGTTTACCAAAACCTACCTCAAGAAGAGTACCGGTAAGTATTCTTACCATATGTTGGAGAAAACCGGTTCCGTGGTAGGTAAAACGTATGTATTGTCCTTTTTTTATTATCTGTATTGAATCAACTTCTCTTACGGTTGATTTCTTCATCTTTGGATTACTGCAGAAACTTGCATAATCATGTATTCCCATAAGAAGTTTTGCAGCTTCCTCCATTTTTCCGATATCCGGGGTTTCTTCAATGTAGTAGACATATTTTCTGTCAAATACAGGCTTTAGAGGACCTGTATAACAGGTGTAACAATAGGTCTTGCCTACAGCTTTGTAACGGCTGTGGAATCTTTCGGCAGCTTCTTTTACTTCAAGAACGCATATATCGTCGGGAAGATACCTGTTCATATAATCACGGATTGCATCGGTTGACATATCGGTCTCAAGGAAAGCATTGGCAATCATGGCTTTTGCATGAACACCTGCATCCGTACGTCCGCAGCCTATGACTTCCGGTATTTTTTCGGAAGAGACCATTCTCTGGAGGACGGTTTCTATTTTACCCTGAATGGTTAAATCGGTATTGGGCTGATGTTCCCAGCCGAAATATCTTGTTCCGTCAAACATTATCTTAAATTTAAAATTTTGTTTCATAAATTAACACCTCTGTTGTCAGTTTAACATACCGGTGGTAGAATTAACATAATAAATTTAAACGAGGATAATAATGAGCAGAATTTTAATTGTAGAAGATGATGAGACATTAAGAGGTGAGCTTTCCTATTTTCTCATAGGAAACGGTTACGAGGTAAGTGTAATAACGGATTTTAAGGATACGCTTGATGAGATGTTAAAGACGGATACGGAGCTTATTCTTCTGGATTTGAATCTTCCGGGAATTGACGGGCAGACGTTACTCCGCATGTATCGTAAAGAAAAAAATACCCCGGTCATCATTGTTACAAGCAAAGATACGGAAATGGATGAACTTATATGCATGACTTACGGGGCGGACGATTTTGTTTCAAAACCGTATAATCCGGCACTTCTTCTTTTGCATATTGAGGCTGTTTTAAGGAGAAACGGAGGAGATGAGAATGTTATAAGATACAGGGACATCACTCTTAATCTTTCAAAGTCTTCTATATCGGGGAATGGCAATGAAATAGAGCTTTCAAAAAATGAATGCAGGATTCTTAATTATATGTTCAGAAACAGTGGGAAAATTGTATCAAGGGACGATATTATGAATTACCTTTGGGATGACTGTGAGTTTGTTGACGATAATACTTTAACCGTTAATATAACGAGAGTGCGTCATAAACTGGCAGAATTAGGGTACGGCGATGTGATAAGCACAAAGAGAGGACAGGGTTATTATATTGAAGCTTAAGGATTTTTTACATGATAAAATATCATATATCGTTATATATTTTATATTTATTATACTTACGGTTCTTATGTTAAATGCTTTCAAGGTGGATAAAAGCTGCATTATTGCGCTGACCGGTATTTTCAGTGTAATGTATTTTGGCTGTATGGCAGCAGAATTTATTAAGAAAAAGAAGTTTTATGATAATATGAAGTCTGTAATGGCTGAACTTGATAATAAGCTGCTTATTGCAGAACTTGTTCCCGGCTGCGATTTTACTGAAGGCAGAATTCTTAAAGAACTGCTATACGAAACCGGCTATTGTTACGGTAACCGTATTAACGAACTGTCCCGTTCCGTAGAGGATTTTAAGGAATATGTTGAGATGTGGATACATGAAGTCAAGATTCCTCTTTCAAGCCTTATGCTTATGAATTACAACAGGAATGATGATGTGGTAACAAGGTCGGCGGGACTTTCAGAGCTTGATAATTATCTTGAACAGATTCTTTATTATATAAGAGCTGATGTGTCAGATAAGGACTATCTCCTGAAAAAAGTGTCACTTGAAGAAATTATCAAGCAGGTCATCGTCAAAAATAAGGAATTTTTAATAGGCAGAAGAATTAAAATCAAAAAAGAAAATCTGGAAAAAACCGTTGTTACCGATTCAAAATGGATGGAATTTATAATAAATCAGATTTTGAATAATAGTATTAAGTATTCAAAAGATAATCCGATTATTTCTTTTTATACAATGGAAGATGACGAATCGGTAATACTTGTGATAGAAGATAACGGAATAGGAATAGAATCCTCTGATTTAGACAGGGTATTTGATAAATCTTTTACCGGTATCAACGGCAGAATGGGAAGAAAATCAACGGGAATGGGACTTTACCTTTGCAGGAAGCTTTGTAAGAAGCTGGGTCACGTTATATCCGTGGAGTCGGCTGTGGGAGAGTACACTAAAGTCAGGATTTCTTTCGGCAAAAATGAATTTTATAGTGACGTTACATAGAACCTTACAAAAATGTAAGGTTTTTGTCATATCAATCAATGGTTGTCATAAAGGATATTTTGTATTATGTAGCCATAATCAATGAAAGAGGAAAATAATATGGAAAAAATATTAGAATTAATCAATGTTGAAAAGTATTATGGCAGCAAAGGAAACATTACAAAAGCCCTTGATAAAGTAAGTTTTGAAGTGGAAAAAGGCGAGCTTATCAGTATCATGGGCGCCAGTGGTTCCGGTAAAACAACGCTTCTTAACTGTATTTCCACAATAGACCGTGTAACAAGCGGCAGAATAATAATCGGCGGAGAAGACATCACATCATTAAGAGGCAGCAGATTAAATGCTTTCAGAAGGGAAAAATTAGGTTTTATTTTTCAGGATTTTAACCTTCTTGATACACTGACAGGATATGAAAACATAGCCCTTGCATTATCCATCCAGAATGTGGGAGCAAGAGAAATTGAGAAAAGGATAACGGAAATAGCGGATACCCTTAATATTAAAGATGTCCTTAAAAAGTACACATACCAGATGAGCGGCGGACAGAAGCAGAGAGTAGCTTCCGCAAGAGCACTTATCACCAATCCCGAACTTATACTTGCGGATGAACCTACGGGAGCACTTGATTCCAAATCGGCAAGAGAACTTCTTGTTACCATGGAAAAGATGAATAAAGAGATGAATGCAACAATCCTTATGGTAACCCATGACGCATTTACCGCAAGTTATTCAAAACGTGTTATTTTTATTAAGGATGGTCATATCTTTAATGAAATAAGGCGTGGCAGCGATAACAGAAAGCAGTTTTTTGAAAAGATAATAGATGTAGTTACAATGCTTGGAGGGGATTTGAATGACGCTCTTTAATATTTCCTTAAAAAACATCCGCAAAAGTTTTAAAAATTACTTAATCTTTTTTATCACCACCATATTTGGTGTGGCAATTTTTTATGTATTTAATTCACTGTCAGATCAGGCAGTAATGTTAAAAATTAATGAGAGCAACGTTTCGTTAATTGATACGCTTGGAAACATAATGTCAGTTATAAGTGTGTTTGTGGCAGTAGTTCTTGGCTTCCTTATAGTATATGCCAATACCTTTCTTATTAAAAGGCGTAACAAGGAATTCGGAATATATCTGATTCTTGGTATGGGCAAAGTAAAAGTAGCAGCGATTCTTATTATTGAAACTGTTGTAATAGGAATTATTTCCATGGCAGCAGGACTTATCGTGGGAATAGCCGCCTCACAGGGAATGAGTATTTTAATTGCCAATCTCTTTGAAGCAGACCTGACTAAGTTCCGGTTTGTAGTGTCAGAAGCAGCCATTATGAAAACGATATTGTATTTCTGCATCATGTACGGTGTTGTGCTCATTCTTGATATAATCGTATCAGGAAGCCGCAGACTTATTAATCTCATTAATTCCGGTAAAAAGGGTGAAAAAGAAATTAACAGAAATCCTGTGCTCTGCGTTATTGTGTTTATTATAGCCTGTATTTTACTTGGTACGGCATATTATAAAGTTACCACGGGAATGGATAACATAGATTCTTTTGCAGGCATTGCAACCCAGATAGTAAAGGGTATTGTGGGAACATTTCTTCTGATGTTTTCAATTTCCGGTCTGTTTTTACTCCTTGTAAGGACGAAAAAGAATTTTTACTATAAAAAACTTAACGCATTTACCACAAGGGAGATAAGCAGTAAAATCAATACGGCGGTGTTTTCGGCAGGAATAATAAGCCTTATGATGTTTTTCTCGATATGTTGTCTGTCCAATGTATTTTCGGTTAAAAAATCAATAGACAATAATATTAAAAAACTTATACCTGTTGATATCCAATACGAGACCCTGCATACATCCGATGCGGCCAACGACCCTCCTATCGACGAGCTTGTTGACAAGCTTGTGAAAGATAAGAGCAATCTTGAAGATATGTTTACCGTTAATATATATCATATGTATAATAATGATAATTTTTATTATAATCGGATATACGAGTATATGCATGTATCGGATTACAATAAGGTCGCAAGACGTTTCGGTAATGAAGAAATTGAACTTAAAGATGACGAATATGCCGTAATCGGTAATATGGAGCAGATGATGGGCAAAAATTATCTTAAGCCGGATGGCGCCATTATTACGATTAACGGTAAGGAATATAAGCCTCAATCCGAGGATATGCACTATGGATTTGTATACATTGATAATTATGAAAACTGCTATGGTATGTATATCGTGCCGGATGATGTTGACTTTTCCAACGATAATGTGCATATTGAAGTGCTTATGGCAGATTTGAAAGGAGACAAAAAAACATATAAAGATACGAATAAGAAGCTGTATTTTGATGATGTTGTGTACGGAGCAAGAGAAGGCGGGTACTATATGAACATCTACTGCAAATACGAAATTATTAACATAAGTACAAGACTAACAGTAGTGCTTGTATTTGTGGGAATATATCTTGGAATAGTATTCATTATCGCAGGTGCGGCAATCCTGTCACTTAAACTTTTGTCAGAATCCGTAAGAAATAAAGAAAAATATATAATTCTACGAAAAATAGGTGTTGATAACAGGATGATTAAAAAATCCGTATTCACCCAGTGTATGATATATTTCGGACTTCCACTTTCCGTTGCTGTCATACATTCAGTTTTCGGAATACAGACCTGTACCAAAATATTGGGCTTTTACGGTAAGTCGGGACTTTTGTATTCCATACTTGTCACAGCACTTATAATCGTATTGATTTACGGAGGATATGCCCTTGCGACTTATCTCGGAAGTATAAGAATACTTTCGGAAAAACAGGAATAACATATACAAAAACCATTGTGGTGATATATGAAATTTATAAAAATAAAAGGCAAAATAAAACAAAGATTAAAGCTGGTGCTGCCATTGACAGCACTGGCTTTACTTGCTGTTTTCGGAATTATCGGACAGTCAAAGGTTAAGGCGGCAGGAAGAAAAATACCTATATATTCGGTAAAAAGGGAGGATAAGAAGGTTGCACTCAGTTTTGATGCTGCATGGGGTAACGAGGACACACAGATTTTACTTGAAACACTTGATAAATATGATGTCAAAGTAACTTTTTTCATGACCGGAGGCTGGATTGAAAGCTATCCGGAAGATGTGAAATCAATTTTTGCCCATGGTCATGACCTTGGAAACCACAGTGAAAAACACAAGCACATGAGTACAATTTCCATGAGAGAGTGTGAAGAAGAATTAATGGGGCCACATAAAAAAGTACAGGAACTTACGGGATATGATATGTTTCTTTTCAGACCGCCTTATGGAGATTACAATAATACATTAATAGAGGCCGCAGACGAATGTGGTTATTATACGATACAATGGTCCGTTGACAGTCTTGACTGGAAAGATTACGGTGCGGACAATATCGTTAAAACCGTTCTTAACCATAAAAATTTAAAAGACGGGGCAATTATTCTTATGCACAATGGAGCAAAGTATACAAAGGATGCACTTCCCCGTATCATTGAAGGCCTTAAAGAAAAAGGATATGAGATTGTTCCTGTTTCGCAGATTATATATACGGATAATTATGAAATTAACCATGCGGGAGAACAGATAAAAAAATAAAACTTTATTTTACATAAAGACAAATATGCTGTAAAATCTGATTATAACTAATCGGAGGTCAGGCATATGAGTTATTTCTGGAAAAACGGGCTTGTAGAGCTCAAAATGATAAGAGAAGAAGACAGCCATAATTTTTATGATGTTCTTATGGACACACAGACAAGAAAACAGGCGGAGCATGGCATATACCTTCCCGCAACGGTTCAATATGCCAAAGATATGGCGGACAATGCCATGGTAAATAACGAGGAGGGTGACGAACTTTGGTTTTCCATAAGAAATATGGATGAAGAACCTGTGGGATATGCCGTAATTGACTGGATAAATGAAAAGATGGGCAATGCACAGCTAAGCATAACCGTTTACAGACAGTACAGAGGTTTAGGTTATGCGGGAAGTGCAGCGTCAATTCTTCTTGAATATCTTTTTAACGAGAGGCGGTTCCATAAAGTCGGATGCAACATTATGGAAGATAATGAAGAGGGCAAGACGTTTGTGGAAAGTATGGGATTTACCCTTGACGCATTCAGAAGCGGGATGTTTTATACCGGGGGACATTATACAGGAGAACTGTACTATTCACTCCTTGATTTTGAATATAACGGCACAGGCACGGACAAAGAAAGAGCAAGAAAGAACTATAAAGGCTTTGAAGTATTTGATTCCACACTGGGAAATTCAGAAAAACATACCGCCAAAGGCCCGTTGGTATGGGAGCAAAGACCTTATTACTGGGAATATGACGGAATAGTCTTAAGTGATATGAACGAGGAGGAATACCGCATCAATCATGGGATGATATATGATACGGAAAGCTGTATTTTTTTTGACAGCGATGTGAAACTGCCTTATGAACCGGATTCCCTCAGTGATTTTGAAGCGGAACACCTGAATTTCGGATGCGAGGATGACAGGATTGAATTTTCAATATGGGATCTTGAAGACAATTATGCAGGCTGTATTAATCTTTGCGGTATTGATAAGAAAAATGGTAAATTTTCCTTTAGCGTGTATATTTTGCCGGAACACAGGGGAAAAGGATATTCGGTAAAGGCATTGAAACTTGTATTAAATTACGCATTTAATGAGCTTAGGATGAATAAAATGGTTTCCTGTGTCAATATGGGCAATGACGCATCTGCAGCGATGATGAGAAGTGTCGGCTGTGTGGTGGAGGGTGTATCCAGGGACAGCGAATATTACCATGGACATTATGTTGATACGGTCATGTTCGGACTTACGGCAGAAGATTTTAAAAAACATTGCACCGACAGCAAATAATGTTATAATTAACATAGGATATATTTTTGGGAGGCTTTATGGCAGGCAGAATGAGAAAAATAATAAGTGCAGTCATGGCTGCTCTGATGATAATGGCTGCAGGAGGCTGCGGCAGCAGTAATAAGGAAATACCCTCATCCGCTGATAACAGCCGGTATATATCTGAGACAAAGGATAATGGCAACGTAACCGATGGAAAAGAATATGATATCGATAACGGCGGTCTGCCCTATGATGAAGAAACTGTATATAACCAGCTTTTTGACATCAATAATAAGGTGGAAATAGATGTGGACATATCTGATGATGAACTTGCAAAAATGCAGAGCGATTACAACCGTTACGATAACATGGGAAGCAAATCGCCTATATACAGAAAATGTGACTTGAAGATATCAATTACATCTGATGGTGTTAAGAATACTTATATAATCAGAAACACCGGCATAAGAATGAAGGGCAATACCTCAAGGACCGCATTTTACGACAGTAATTCCGGAGTATATTCACTTATACATTTTAAAGTGGATTTTACGGAAACCTTTGATGATGAACGGTATTACGGCGGGGACAGCGATTATGACCTTGATATAGATAAAGAGAAACAGCAGAACAGGACTTTTGCAACACTTGACAGCATGGAGATAAAGTGGAACCAGACATCCGACAGCACATATGTGAGAGAATATTACACCTGTGAGATGTACAGGGATTTCGGGATACTGGCACAAAGAACCAATCTTGCTTCAATTAATCTTGGGGATGTGCACGAAGGCATATTTAAAATTTATGAACCGGTTGACAAGAAATTCATAAAAAGATATGTAGCAAAAGAAGACTGCGGCGGAGATTTGTATAAATGCGGCTGGACAAGGAACGGAGCTACATTCCTTACCAATGTTTCCTACGGAATTGAAGATAAGGAGAACAGAAAGTTCTACAACTATGATTTAAAGACCAACAAAAAGACTTCAACACATGAATCTCTTTTAAAACTTATCAGATATCTTAACGGAAGCAATGTTGACAAAGAAGGACTGTCGGAGTATATAGATATGGATTATTTTCTGAGATTTTCGGCTGTTTCGTACTTTGTGGGCAATCCTGACGATATGAGAAATAATTATAATAATTATTACATATATTTCCTCAAAAGCAGTAATAAAATGATAATTATTCCGTATGATAATGACAGAAGTTTCGGTATTACGGTACAGTACAATCCTTCCGGTGATGCAATGACAGGTGTTAAGTGGGAAAGTGAAAGAGCTGTGGGCAACGGAGGCTCACCACAGGAGAATCCGCTTGTACAGTATACAATTACAAAAACAGGATTTTTTACGGAAGAATTTAAGGCAGAGCTTGATAAAGTTGCGGACAGCGAATGGCTCACATATGATAAATTCAGCAAAATATATGAGATAGCATTTAATAATTACAAAGATGATACAGTGCCGGGTAAGACTATGTATAATGTCTATAACTTTGATTACAAGTTTAATATTGATAAAAGCAGCGGGCTTGGAAGCAGTAATGGTAATGCTTCCTTTAAAGATTATATAGATGCAAAACTTAAATTTTATAATAACAACAGGTAAGGAGGCTTTTATATGAACAATAATTATGTAATAGCTATAACAAGAACATGCGGAAGCGGTGCAACAAGCATAAGCAGAATTTTGGGAGAAAGACTGGGTATTAATGTATATGACAGAAATCTTTTAAGACTTGCATCCGATGACAGCGGAATTAATGAAGAATTATTTGCAAGAGCTGACGAGCATATGAAACAAAGTCTGCTTTACAGAATTTCCAAAAAAGTATATAACGGGGAAATAATCCCACCTGACAGCAATGATTTTACATCCAATGATAATCTTTTTAATTATCAGGCAAAAGTATTAAAAGAACTTGCGGCAAATGAATCTTTTATATGTATTGGAAGGGCAGCAGATTATATTTTAAAGGATAATCCTAATCTTATAACCATATTTATATGTGCACCTATGGATAAGTGTATAAAAAGAGAAATGGAACTTCTCTCATTCGACGCAAAAAAGGCTGAACAGCACATAATTACCACAGATAAATACAGAGCCGGTTTTTATAAATATCATACCGGAAGAGAATGGAAAAATCCTGAAAATTATGATTTGTGTCTTAATACAGGCAAATTTGATTATGAGACCTGCGTTGATATTATTGAAAATTATATAAAGACAAGATTGGCGGGAAATAACTAAGATGAAAAGACTGCTAATATATCTTAAGGGATACATAAAGGAGTGTATCTTTGGACCACTTTTTAAGTTGCTTGAGGCGACTTTTGAACTTATTGTACCCCTTGTTGTTGCTGCGATAATCGATACGGGAATCGGGACCGGCAATAAAGGTTATATAGTCTCAAGAGCAGGTATTTTAATAGGACTTGCAGTTGTGGGACTTGCCAGCTCCATAATCGCACAGTATTTTGCGGCAAAAGCTGCTACGGGATTTGCAACAGAATTAAGACATTCATTATTTGAACATATCGGTACATTTTCTTTTACGGAAATTGATGATATCGGAACCGCCAGACTGATTACGAGAATGACAAGTGACGTTAATTCTGTCCAGAGCTGTGTCAATATGGTTCTTAGACTTTTTCTGCGTTCTCCTTTCATTGTTTTTGGCGCAATGATAATGGCATTTACAATAGATGTAAAGTGTGCACTTATATTCTGTGTGGCAATACCTGTTTTGTCGGTAGTTGTATTTTCAATAATGCTTATATCAATCCCTCTTTTTAAGAAGGTACAGGGCGGACTTGATAATATTCTTAAGATAACCAGGGAAAATCTTACAGGAACCAGAGTTGTAAGAGCCTTTAACAAAGAAGAGGAAGAAATTAAAGAATTTAATGCGGGTAATGACACACTTAATAAGAATCAGTTGTTTGCAGGTAAGATATCCGCACTTATGAATCCTCTGACATTTATAATTGTTAATTTTGCCATGATTATACTTATATACAGCGGTGCCCTTAAAGTAGATGCGGGAAGCCTTAAACCGGGACAGGTTATCGCTCTTGTAAATTATATGTCACAGATTCTTGTAGAGCTTATCAAACTTGCCAATCTTATCATCCAGGTTACTAAAGCCCTTGCATCTGCAAACAGAATAGCTGAGATATTTGACATCCACAGTTCAATGGCTTTTCCTGAAAGCTCGGACAAGGAAGAAAATACGGAATATGCCGTTGAGTTCAATAATGTATCATTAACATACAATAAAGGCGGAGCACCTTCAATATCCGGTCTTAACATCAAGGTCAGAAAAGGCGAGACCATAGGAATTATTGGAGGAACGGGTTCAGGCAAAACAACGCTTGTCCATATGATTCCAAGATTCTATGATGCGACAGAAGGCGAAGTTAAGATTAACGGTGTCAACGTTAAAAATTATTCCAAGGAAGATATCAGAAACAAAGTCGGCATAGTAATGCAGAAAGCCGTACTTTTTGACGGCACCATAAGAGACAATATGAAATGGGGCAAGGAAAACGCTACGGATTCAGAGATATTTGACGCACTTGAAGAAGCACAGGCACTTGATTTTGTCAAGGAAAAAGAAGGCGTGCTTGATTACCACATTGCACAGGGCGGCCGTAATCTTTCAGGCGGACAAAGACAGCGTCTTACGATTGCCAGGGCTTTTGTAAAACAGCCGGAAATCCTTATACTTGATGACAGTGCATCAGCACTTGACTATGCTACCGATGCAAGGCTCAGAAAAGCAATCTCTGAAATGAAAAACAGACCTACAACATTTATTGTATCCCAGAGAACCGCTTCTTTAAGAAGTGCGGACAGGATTATCGTTCTTGAAGACGGCGAAGTAGCAGGAATAGGTACTCATGACGAACTTATTAAAAATTGCAGCGTATATGTTGAAATATATGGTACTGATGGAAATAAACAGGCCGGAGGTGCAGATTAATGAACCAGAAAGTTACAGTCAAAAAGATATTCAAATATCTCACACATTATAAGCTGAGCATTATATTCTCTCTTCTGTTTGCATTTATCACGGTTGCGGGACAGCTTGCAATTCCGGTTTTACAGGGTAAGGCAATTGACAGGATAATCGGTGCCGGCAATGTTGATATAAAGGGAATAATAAGGATTCTTATTATCATAGCGGTAACAGTGGCAGCAACAGCTTTGTTCCAGTGGATAATGAATGTAATCAACAATAAGATTACCTATTCCATTGTCAGGGATATAAGAAAGGACGCATTTGAAAAACTTCAGATTCTTCCGGTGAATTATGTTGATACACATCCGGCCGGTGAAATAGTAAGTAAGGTAATAGCAGATGTAGACCAGTTCGCAGATGGCCTGCTTATGGGATTTACACAATTTTTTACAGGCATTATGACAATAATAGGCACACTTGTTTTTATGTTCATATATGACTGGAAAATAACAATGGTGGTTGTACTTGTTACTCCTGCATCATTCTTTATTGCATCATTTATAGCAAAAAGAACCTATAATATGTTTAAGAAGCAGTCGGAAGCGAGGGGCGAACAGACTTCCCTTATTGATGAAATGATTGGTAATGAAAAAATTGTACAGGCGTACAGTATGGAAGATAATTCACTGGAAAGGTTTGATGAAATTAACGGAAAACTTCAGAAGTATTCCCTTGATGCAACCTTTTTTTCATCACTTTCCAATCCTTCAACAAGATTTGTCAACAATGTAGTATATGCACTTGTGGCATTTGTGGGAGCGTTTTCCGTTATGAGAGGCGGACTCACGGTAGGTTCTCTTTCAGCTTTATTAAGCTATGCCAACCAGTATATGAAACCATTTAATGAAATATCCGGCGTTGTTACGGAATTACAGAATGCTATAGCCTGTGCCGGCCGTGTTATTGACCTTATAGATGAGACACCTATGAAGAAAGACCCTGATAACGAACTTGTGGTAAAAGACGGTGAAGGTAAAATTGACCTTGAGGATGTATGCTTCTCTTACGATAAGTCAAAAGAACTTATTAAGAATTTTAATCTCCATGTAAAGCCGGGTGAAAGGGTTGCCATAGTAGGACCTACAGGTTGTGGTAAAACAACGGTAATTAATCTGCTTATGAGATTTTATGATGTGGATTCAGGAAGCATTAAAATAGAAGATGTGGATATTAAAGATGTTACAAAGAAGAGCTTAAGAAGCAATTACGGCATGGTCCTTCAGGAAACGTGGTTAAAGTCAGGTACAATTAAAGAGAATATCATCACGGGCAGACCTGATGCTACGGATGAAGAAATCGTCGCAGCCGCAAAGGCAGCACATGCCCACGGATTTATCAAGAGACTTCCAAACGGCTACGATACCGTTATAGGTGAAGACGGAGGTAATCTTTCACAGGGCCAGAAACAGCTTCTTTGCATTGCAAGGGTAATGTTGTGTCTCCCACCTATGCTTATACTTGATGAAGCAACCTCTTCAATCGATACGAGAACCGAAATGAAGATACAGCATGCGTTCTCAATAATGATGGAAGGTAGAACGAGCTTCATAGTAGCACACCGCCTGTCAACGATTAAGTCGGCAGATATTATTATTGTTATGAAAGACGGTAATATTATTGAACAGGGTAACCATGAAGAACTGCTGGCAAAGGGTGGTTTTTATTCGGTTTTATATAACAGTCAATTCTCTTAAAAAATCTTGGTAAAATTGTAAAAAAAGCTGGCAAATTGTTAAAAAATTTTGTATAATATTGATAGTTTATTTTATAGTTTATTTTATGGAGGCAATTTGTGTATGTTAAGTCAGTTATTTGGTAAATATCTGGTAGAGCAGAAAGCTCTTTCGGACGATACATTGAAGAACATTCTTAAGGAACAGGAAGGTACAAGAGTCAGACTTGGAACAATTGCTGTAGCTGATGGATTACTTACAGAAGCACAGGCAGATGAGATTAATCATCTCCAGACACAGATGGATAAGAGGTTTGGTGATATAGCTGTTGAACAGAAATATCTTACTGAGAATCAGGTCAGTACCCTTCTTAAAAAGCAGGGTAATTCTACAATGAAATTCTATCAGCTTCTTAATGATATGGCAGGTTTAAGCATGTCTAAGATAGATGAGTATATGAATGGATTTAAGAGTACCAACGGATTTACGGATGGTGAATTAGAAGCTCTTAAGGAAGAAGATATAGAGAAACTTATTCCCCTTTTTGCTGCAACTATGAATACCATGGTGACTTCCCTTTCAGGACTTGTATTGAGAAATTTAACGAGATTCGTTACATCTGATTTTTATCCTGAGAGAATGAGAAAGGCAAAAGATTACGAATATACGGTTCTTGCAGGACAGGCAATTAAGGGAGACCATTCATTATACCTTGGTTTTGCCGCACAGAATGATATGAGCGGGGTCATTGAACTTGCAAAGGGATTTGCAAAGGAAGATAATAATCTTACAAGCGATGAAGTGTATGATGCAGTATGTGAATTCTGCAACCTTAACAATGGACTTTTTGCATCTGAATCAAGCAAGAATGGCATTGATATTGATATGCTTCCGCCTGAAGTATATGTGGGACAGAAGATTTCAGGTTCAGCCTATGTAATGCCTATTGTAATTAATAACTGTCATATTGATATGATAATTTCTGTTGATGAGAGCTTTAGAGCCGGAGAGACAGCACATAAGGTTGAGGTAATACATAAAGATTCGGTTGGTAATGCGGATTCTTCCAAGGGAACGGTTATGATAGTTGATGACTCGGCACTTATCCGTAAGATGTTAAGAGCAATGCTTGAGAAGAATGGTTATGCTGTAACAGCAGAAGCCTGCAACGGAGAAGAAGCAGTCCAAAAATATAAAGAGAATAAAGTAGATGTAGTTACGCTTGATATTACAATGCCTAAGATGGATGGTGTAGCTGCACTTAAAGAGATAATGGCTTATGACAAGGATGCCAGGGTAATGATGATTACTGCGGCAGGTCAGCAGGATAAGATTGTTGAAGCATTAAAGAGCGGTGCTTTGCAATTTATCATGAAGCCATTTAATGAAGAAGATGTTCTTAAGAACTTTAAGAATGTTTTAGGTAAATAAGCTTATTTTTTTACATGTTAGTAGACTCCTTTCAAAAAGGCAAAGGCTGCGGGAAATCCCGCAGCCTTTGTCTTTTTATATGATATATATCAGATTCAAAGAACCAGTTTCTTGAAGTTCTTCTTACCACGCTTGATAACTATTCCGTCACCGAAATTATCCTTTGTATATGTCTTTTTAAAATCTGTCTCTTTCTCGCCGTTGACAGTTACACCGCCCTGCTCAATATTTCTTCTGGCATCGGAACGTGTCTGGCAGAGACCTCCTGCAACAAGGAGTGTTATTAAATCGACTTCGCCGTCTTTGAAACAATCATCGTCTACTGTGGCTGTAGGCATGTTGGAGGCATCACCTGCACCAAATACCGAACGCGCACTTTCTTTTGCTTTCTCTGCTTCTTCCTTACCATGGACAAGAGCAGTAAGTTCGTATGCAAGGATTTCCTTGGCTTCATTTAACTGGCTGCCTTCCCAATTTTCCATCTTTTCAATTTCTGAAAGAGGGAGGAAAGTAAGCATTTTAAGACATTTGATAACATCTGCGTCATCAACGTTTCTCCAGTACTGGAAAAATTCATATGGAGAGGTTTTTTCAGGGTCAAGCCATACGGCACCTTTCTGTGTCTTACCCATTTTCTTTCCTTCGGAATTAAGGAGAAGCGTAATCGTCATTGCAGAAGCATCTTTTCCTAATTTACGTCTGATGAGTTCTGTTCCTCCTAACATATTACTCCACTGGTCGTCACCGCCGAACTGAAGGTTACAGCCGTATTTCTGGTAAAGCGTGTAGAAGTCAAAACTCTGCATAATCATATAGTTAAATTCAAGGAAACTTAATCCTTTTTCCATTCTCTGTTTGTAACATTCTGCGGTAAGCATCCTGTTAACACTGAAATGAGGACCGACTTCCCTTAACAAATCAACGTAGTTAAGGTCAAGGAGCCAGTCTGCATTGTTTACAAGAAGAGCTTTGTCATCGGAAAAATCTATAAATCTGCTCATCTGTTTCTTGAAACATTCCACATTGTGGTTAATGGTTTCCTTAGTCATCATTGAACGCATATCGTTACGGCCCGATGGGTCGCCTATCATAGCTGTACCTCCGCCGATAAGAGCGATTGGCTTGTTGCCGGCCTCCTGAAGACGTTTCATAAGGCAGAGAGCCATAAAGTGGCCTACATGGAGACTGTCTGCGGTAGGGTCAAAGCCAATATAAAAAGTAGCCTTACCGTTATTGATTAAATCTCTGATTAGTGGTTCGTCTGTTACCTGGGCAATCAGACCTCTGGCCTGAAGTTCTTCATAAATTCCCATAATAAATCCTCCTGATATTATAAATAATAAAAAAAGCCCTTCAGCAAAAAGCTAAAGGACGACATATGCCGTGTTACCACCTTAATTCATACCGGACTCACATCCGATACCTTACCGGGTACAGAAATCTCGATACCCTGACATTATAACGTATGTCCTACGTTGCAGCCTACTGTTACTTCGGTGCAAAGCTCGGGGAGGTATTCATGTAATAACTATCCTGCGCCTCTCATCAGCCGGCAGCTCTCTGTTGGAATCGTCAGAACACTACTTGTTCCTTTCACAGCATTTAACAATGCCATTATATACACATAAAAATTTTTCGTCAAGGCATAAATATATATTTTTCCTCGTTGAAAAGATTTTTGAAATCTGATATTATAACATTTAGCTATGTGAATTAGGAGGAACGTAATATGGATGCAGAAACAGTAGTTTCTAAAAATTTTATTGAACAGATAATTGAAAAAGATATAGCTGAAGGACATTGTAAAGTTGTTAAGACACGTTTCCCGCCGGAACCTAATGGATATCTTCACATTGGACATGCTAAGTCAATTCTTCTCAATTACGGACTTGCCTGTGAATATAATGGAAAGTTCAATATGAGATTTGATGATACTAACCCAACTAAGGAAAAGGAAGAATTTGTAGAATCAATTAAAGCAGACGTAAACTGGCTCGGTGCCGATTACGAGGACAGATTGTTCTTTGCGTCGGATTATTTTGATATAATGTATGAAGCAGCAGTTAAGCTTATTAAGAAAGGAAAGGCTTATGTATGTGACCTTTCACCTGATGAAATCAGGGAATACAGAGGTACATTAAGTGAACCCGGCAAGAACAGTCCATACAGGGACAGAAGCGTTGAGGAGAACCTTGAACTTTTTGAAAATATGAAGAATGGTATGTATGAGGACGGTGCCAAGGTGCTTCGTGCCAAGATCGATATGTCATCACCTAACATCAACATGAGAGATCCTATCATCTATCGTGTTGCCCATCAGTCACATCACAGACAGGGAGATAAGTGGTGCATATATCCTATGTACGATTTTGCACATCCTATTGAAGATGCAACAGAAGGAATTACCCATTCTATATGTACATTGGAATTTGAGGATCACAGACCTCTTTATGACTGGGTTGTAAGGGAACTTGAATATGAGAATCCGCCAAAACAGATTGAATTTGCCAAGTTATACCTTACTAACGTCGTAACAGGTAAGAGATATATCAAGAAACTTGTAGAAGAAAAGATAGTAGACGGATGGGATGATCCAAGACTTGTATCCCTTGCGGCTTTGAGAAGAAGAGGCTTTACTCCTGATTCCATCAGGAAATTCGTTGAACTTTGCGGTGTATCCAAAGCCAACAGTTCTGTTGATTACGGTATGCTTGAATACTGTATAAGAGAAGACCTTAAGCTTAAAAGACCTAGGGTAATGGCAGTTCTTGATCCTGTCAAGCTTATAATAGACAATTATCCTGAGGGACAGGTTGAGATGTTAGAGGTAGATAATAATCTTGAAAATCCTGAACTTGGTAAGCGTCTTGTACCATTTAGCAGAGAACTTCTCATTGAAAGAGAAGATTTTATGGAGACTCCTCCAAGCAAATATTACAGATTATATCCGGGCAATGAAGTAAGGCTTATGAATGCTTACTTTGTAAAATGCACAGGCTGTGTCAAGGATGATAATGGGAACATTACGGAGATACATTGTACTTATGATCCGGAGACAAAGAGCGGAAGCGGCTTTACGGGACGTAAAGTTAAAGGAACAATACACTGGGTAAGTGCCGGGGAAGCATTGGTTGTTGAAGCAAGACTTTATGAAAATATCGTAGACGAGGAGAAAGGTGTATATAACAGTGACGGAAGTCTTAACCTTAATCCTAACTCATTAACAGTAATAGATAAATGCTATGTTGAACCATCCCTCAAGGACGCAAAGCCTTATGACAGCTTCCAGTTTGTAAGAAACGGATTTTTCTGCGTAGATTATAAAGATTCAAGTGAAGGACACCCTGTATTTAACAGAATAGTATCTCTTAAGAGTTCCTTCAAGCTGAAATAGAAGGAGGAATAGAAAGTGAGTAATCTTTTTAACGGACTTGAGTCCATGGGACTTCAAGGCCTTGAAAACGTTAAAATATATGATGACGAACCTAAAAAAACAGATAATAAGGCAGAAAAGAATAAGACTCCGGAAGTTACGGAGGCTGACTATCTTTTTGACAAAACATATAAGTGCCCTGTCTGCGAAAAAGAATTTAAAGCCAAAATGGTTAGAGCAGGTAAGACCAGACTTATAGGTTCGGATTCGGATTTAAGACCTAAATATTCGGGAATTGATTCCATAAAATACGATGCAATTGTGTGTCCTTACTGCGGATATGCTTCATTAAGCAGGTTTTTTGGAAATCTCACAGACGGACAGATTAAGCTAATTACAGGTACTGTAACCGCTAATTTTAAGGGTATGCCTGAATATGGTGATATATATACTTATGATGAGGCTATAAGCAGACTTAAGCTTGTATTGCTGAGCACTATTGTCAAGAAAGGCAAAAACAGCGAAAAGGCTTATACCTGTCTTAAACTGGCGTGGGTATACAGAGGATTATCGGAGCATCTTGCAGAGACAGGTGAACTTACAGAAGAAAAAGAAAAATTCTGTAAAAATAACGAAAATGAGATGTTAAAAAATGCACTTGAGGGATTTGTTGCAGCAAGACAGGGTGAGAATTTCCCTGTATGCGGAATGGATGAATGCACATTAGACTATCTTATTGCTGATATTGCAGTAAGAACCGGAAGACTTGACCTTGCTGAGCAGATGATATCCAATGTAATAGTATCTAGAAATTCCAATACAAGACTTAAAGATAAGGCAAGGACTTTACGGGATACGATTAAAGCAAGAAAATAGTTGAGGTAATTGAAATGAGTAAAGTAAAAGAAAAAAGGACACCAAAATTAATCAGTAAATTTAAAGAAACTAAATTTGCAAAAAAGGCTGATAAGGTATGGAACAGCAAAGTTCTGGGCAATCCGTGGGTGAGACTCGGGCTTCTGGCATTGTTGCTTAATTTTATAAATGAGTGTTTAAGCAGACATTCTTTTATTAAAGGTATAATATATTTTGGAAGCCATCCTTTAGCTTTTTTATTTAACAGTTTTATGATTTTCTTCACACTGTCAATAGCAATGCTGTTTAAAAAACGTGTTTTTGCCACCTTTTTCATAAGTGCCTTGTGGTTTGGGTTAGGTGTAACTAATTTTGTTATCAGAAGCTCCAGAAAGTCACCTTTTGCAGCATCAGATTTTAGAAACCTAACAGAAGGTTTAAAAGTAATTCAAAAATACTATACCATACCGCAGATAGTAATTTTGTGCCTGGTTATTGCGGCACTTGTGGCATGTATCATATTCATTGCAATAAGGACACCTAAAGTAAAACAAAAGATAAATTATCTTTTATCTGCGCTTGTAATAGCTGTATCTTTCGGAATGATTATGATTATTAATTATGTATCCAATGCAACGGGACTTATTCCAAGACAGTTCGGTAATCTTGTAAGAGCTTATGATACTTACGGCTTCGGATATATGTTTTCATGTTCGCTTTTCAGAAATGGTGTATCCAAGCCCAAGGATTATTCGCCGGGTAAGGTAAATGATGTTGTGGATTCTGTTGAGAACAATGATAAAAACAATAATGACAATGATAAAAACGATATAGATAAGCCTAATATCATATTTTTACAGCTGGAGTCATTTTTTGATGCAACTAATGTAAAAGGACTTGAGTTTTCAGAGGACCCTATACCGAACATACGTAAGCTCTACGAGAAATTTCCGGGTGGATATCTTTCAGTTCCGTCCTTTGGTGCAGGAACAGCCAATACCGAATTTGAGACAATGACAGGTATGAACCTTGACGATTTCGGACCGGGTGAATATCCATATAAGACGGTTCTCCAGAGTACAGCCTGTGAGTCAATATGTTATTATCTTTCTAATTACGGATATACAACAACCGCATTACATGATAATACAGGTGGATTTTATGACCGTAACAGAGTATTCAGCCGTCTTGGTTTTGATTCTTTTGTATCAATCGAATATATTGAAAAATATGAGAAGAATCCAATCGGATGGGTAAAAGATAAATGTCTTACAGATGAGATTGTGGGTATATTGGATAGTACCGGCACACCTGATTATATTTATACCATTTCTGTCCAGGGACACGGAGATTATCCGGAGAATACAGACGGACTTGACCTGCCTGTCAAGGTTACCAATAATAATGTAACAGGTAATCCTAATGGATTTGAATACTATGTAAACCAGACACATGAAATGGATGCTTTTGTCGCAGAATTAATTGATGCACTTAGCAAGAGAAATGAAAAGACCATACTTGTAATTTACGGAGACCATCTCCCAACCTTTGATATAACAGATGATGACCTTAAGAATGGTGATATATACCAGACACAGTATGTAGTCTGGAACAATTATAATCTTCAGATTGAGAATAAAGACCTACAGGCATATCAGCTTTCAGCATATCTTATGAAAAATCTTGGTATGAAGGGCGGAGTTATTTCCAAACTCCATATGTCATATTTTGATAAGGAAGATAAGGAAGATAAGGAAGAGTATCTTTCCAACCTCAAACTTCTTGAATATGATATTTTATACGGAAACTGTCAGGCATATGAAGGAGTTAATCCATATAAGATTACCAATATGAAAATGGGTTATAAACCAATTAAGGTACTGAATGGTGAAAATGCGTATTCACATATTGTTATACGAGGACGTAACTTTACCGAATTCAGTCAGGTGGAGATTAACGGTACCGTTCATAAGACTATTTACAACGGACCGGACGAACTGCTTGTGGATGGTTACACGTTGAAAGACGGGGATCAGATAGCTGTATTGCAGATATCCAACAGTAATGAGACATTGAGCAGAACGAATATCTTTACTTACAAAGCATCAGATGAATTATCAGATAATAATTAAAAAGATTTTTTAAATTATAAATGCCGTTAAAGCCTTAGAAATCTGGCTTTGACGGCATTTTTTTAACACTTTATTAGAGTATATGATGTAAATTTTAAAAATACATAATAATGGGGGCTGAGTGGGGAGATTATAACATAAACGGGGGGTTGACATAATATAGAAATAGACCTATAATAGTTTAGAAATGCATCAGAATAGTTTATATACAAACTAAAATGCGGGAGGAATTAATATGAATTTATATTTTGAATTGTTAAAAACACCGATATTTAAGGTTGAAGATGTGAATAAGTTTTACAATAATGTAGATAGTGCACGTTCTGCAATTAAGCGTTTAATGAAAGAAAATATGGTAGTCAGGATACGAAATAATATGTATACCTGTATAAGTGGAGAGACAAGACAACCGATAGCAAACAGATTTCAAATTGCGTGTAATATTACACCGACTTCGTATATATCCCACCATACAGCAATGGAGTATTATGGGATAACCAATCAGGTTTTCTATGAGGTGTATGTTTCTTCCGAAACTTCCTTTCGGGAGTTTGAATTTGACGGATATATTTATCGTTATATAGAGTCAAAAGGAGATGAGGGGGTAGATAAACCTGCTTTTAGCGGTGGGATACGGGTAACAAGTCCTGAACGTACTATGATTGACAGTATCAAAGACATGGATAAGATTTCAGGAATGGAAGAAGTTATACAGGATATTTCGTGTATGAAGAATTTACAGGAAAAAAGACTGTTAAGTTATTTGGAACTAATAGGCAATCAGTTTTTGTATCAGAAGACAGGTTTTTTGCTTTCAAAGCAGAAAGAACAGCTTGGTCTTTCAGATGTTTTTTTTAAAGAATGTCAGAACAAAATTGGAAAAAGTAAACGATATTTGTCGCGGGATATTACTGACGGAGTATATGACAGCCAATGGAAACTTGTGGTTCCGTCTGACTTAAATGTAAAGAATGGAGTGATAGAGGATGCCGCAATATAATAAGGCTGATATAGGAAGAGCTGCAATGCAATATGGATTTATAAGGGATACTTTTGAAAAGGTATTAAGACTAAAAGAAATATTAGAATATTTCAATACCCAGGAATACTTGGTAAAACATCTAATACTTAAAGGCGGTACAGCAATTAATCTTACTGTATTTGATTTACCAAGATTATCGATAGATATAGATATGGATTATGTACCAAATGATAGTAGGGATGATATGCTTATTGCAAGAGATAATATTTCAGGGATAATTAACAGGTATATGGAAAAAGAGGGATATTCTTTATCACAAACCTCAAGGTTTAGTCACAGTTTAGATGCTTTTCACTTCAATTACATAAACTCCGGGGGCAATAAGGATATGATAAAGATTGAACTGAATTATTCACTTAGAGCACATATTTTAGAGCCTGTATACCGTGACATATTAAATGATGTATTTAAAAGTAATATTAAGATAAGAACTGTGGCACCATTAGAAATATTTTCTGCTAAAGGTAATGCTTTAATTAGTCGTGCGGCAGCAAGAGATTTATACGATTGGGGAAATTTGATTGACCAGAACATGTTTGCTGATAAAAAAGATTTATTTAGAAAATGTTTTGTATTCTATACTACTATAACAGCAGATAATGTACATGGTGATTGTGATTTTGATTTATCAGCAATTGATACACTTGATTTTACAAAAATACGACGAGACCTATTTCCTGTTATGAGGAAGAAGGATAATTTTAAGCTGGAGGAAAGAAAAATTCAGGCTAAACAGTATATCAAAGATTTACTGCGGTTAACGGAAACAGAGAATGAATACATAGAGAGGTTTGCAGCAAAGGAATATCATCCGGAGTTATTGTTTGATGATGATATAGTAACAAGAATTTGTGAACATCCAATGGCATTGTGGAAATGTAGCAGGTATAAGTTACAGTAAGTGGATGAATGTCAAAAAAATGCGGCAGCTTTTAAAAGCTGCCGTATTTTATTCGTCCAATATTACCCCGTTAGTCTTTACTAACGAGCGGATTACCGAATCCTTGGCATTATACCATGGTTCATTCTGGTATTTGTAATCAAATTTGTTAATGAACCATGCAAGGTCATCCCTGACGCGCTCCATATTGGTGATATACATATCATTAATGATTCCAACGAAAGACTCAAGGTCATCACCTTTAAGATGAGCTGCGGCCTTTTTAAGAAGTAGGCTGTAGTGAGGTGTGCAGAACCCCTTTGCGGATTTGAATTTTTCTTTGAATTCGTCATCTTTTTTCCAGAGAAAGAAGATTGTGTCAACATACTGGTCAAAAAAATTATTGATTCTGTCGCATACAAAGCAGGAATTGTCAAGATTATCAATATATTTAATAAGGGGAGAATCTGAAATCCCTTTTTTAATAAGTTTTGCCGGACCTGAAGGCATTACCTTCTTAATATCGTTGATTGTCTTATCAAAATGTGTTTTCATAACCCATGCCATGCCGAGACGGTTATCCTGATCGTATACCATTTTAATATGTTTGCCGCAAAAGCCCTTTGCGTCCGTAAGTGCTCTTGTATCGTCCTCCATATAGCTTGGACCCATTGTATATTCCACTGAATCTGTTTCAAGCTTATGATACATCTGGCATACGGGACATTCGCAGTCCGCAGCAAATGCATCATTAACCGGAATAGAGTAAAGCTGTTCTTTCATAACTAATCCTCCTTCGGGTGTTTTGTTTAAGTATATCAGAATGTTTTGTATTGTACAAATAATATCGTTATGCTATATTTTAAATTATTAAAAAGTACGGAGCGGATTATGAAAGAACTGGCAGTTTTTATAAATCAGTCCGGTGGTGTACCGGTGTATGAACAGATATATGAATTTATAAAAAGAGAAATAAGGAAAGGCAATATTAAAACAGGCGAAAGACTTCCTTCAACCAGAAATATGTCATCTTATCTTCAGGTCAGCCGGAGCACGGTGCTTGCATCTTACGAACAACTTCTTGCGGAGGGATATATAGAAGCGCGGGAAAGAAAAGGCTATTACGTCATAGAAATAGAAAAAGATTTTGCGGGCAATCAGGAAAATACCATAAATAACAGCAAAGATACGGTATACATTAATCCTTATACCATTGATTTCTCACCGAATGGTATCGAAACAGAACATTTTCCGGTAAATGAATGGAGAAAAATTTCCAAAAATATATTTACGGACGAAATGAAAAATCTGTTTAACAGCGGAGACAAAAGAGGGGATGACGGACTCAGGGAACAGCTCGCCGTTTTTCTTCAGAAATCAAGAGGCGTTAAAGCCGATAAATCAAGAATAATATTGGGAGCAGGCAACGAAAATCTCCTCATGCTTATTAAACTTCTTTTGCCCGGAAATGTGATATTTGCGGTAGAGAACCCTGTGTATAAAAAATCCTATGACATACTTAGAAATTTTACGGATAATGTAATTCCGGTCGGTCTTGATAAAGACGGGCTCAGTGTGAAGGAACTTGAAAAAAGTAATGCCGACGTGGCATACCTTACACCGTCACACCAGTATCCTCTCGGTATTGTAATGGGAATAAAAAGGCGCGTTGAATTGTTAAACTGGGCATCCAGAAAAGAAGACCGTTACATAATAGAAGACGACTACGACAGCGAATTCCGTTATAAAGGCAGACCAATCCCATCACTTCAAAGTATAGATAACGGGGAAAAAGTAATATATATGGGAACTTTTTCCAAATCGGTGACTCCGGCAATACGAATGAGTTATATGGTGCTTCCTAAGAAATTAATGGATATATATATGAAAAAAACAAGTTACATAGGTAATACAGTCTCAAGAATTGACCAGAAATATATGGAAATATTTATGAAAAACGGTGGCTTTGAGCGCCATCTTAACAGAATGAGAACTATATATAAGGCAAAACATGACGTAATGCTTAACGAGCTTAAGACATGGAAAAATATAAATATAAGCGGTGAAAATGCAGGAGTTCATATAATTCTGGAAATCAATAATAATATGACGGAAAAAGAACTGGTAAAAAGAGCGGCAGAGGAGGGAGTAAAAGTATACCCGCTGTCAGATTATTATATAGGCGGAATAAACAACAGACTGCCGGGAATAATAATAGGATATTCAAAACTTTGCAGTGAAAAAATAATAAACGGACTTCGCATACTTAAAAAAGTATGGAAAATAGAAGAAGCTGGGGCTTAAGCCTCAGCTTCCTTCTTAGCTTCTTCATCTTCTTCATCTTCTTCATCAGAAAAATCATCATCATAATCATCAATATCGTCAATCACATCATTTTTGTGCTTGAGTTTAGAATAAAGGCAGAGACCTCCTGCCACACCGGCACCTATAGCTGCGATTGCTCCAACAATTTTAAAGAATTTTTTCATGTTAGTAACCTCCCATAACCTTTTTTTACATTGTAATACGAAATTGAAAAAAAATAAAGACCTATGTTATAATTTATTGTATAAAATTTTTCTAAAAAGAATAATAATTGAAAGAATAGGACGGATTATTTTGGAAAGATACACAGAAGATGGTAATTTTATCATAGAAAAACAAAAAGATTTTATATTAAGCCAGACTCTTGAGTGCGGACAATGTTTTCATTTTGTAAAACTTGATGAGGAAGATTATCTGATTTCGGCAAAAAACAGAATATTACATATAGCACAGAAAGAAAATAGGACAATATTTTATAATACGGATGAACAGACCTTTGATAAAGTGTGGAAACACTATTTTGACTTGGAAAGGGACTATGGAAAGATAAAAAGCATACTTATTGAAAAAGACGATAGGCTGACAACCGCAATAGAAGCAATGAGCGGCGTAAGAATACTTAATCAGGAATTTTTTGAGACACTTATTTCATTCATAATTTCACAGAACCAGCAGATTGTGAGAATCAAACAGATTGTAGCTGCCATATCGTCCCGTTATGGCAGAAAAGGCGAGGGCATAGACTATTTTCCCGGAGCCACAGAAATTCTTGCCGCGGGAGAACAGGGAATGAAGGATTGTAAGGCAGGATTCAGGGCAAAATATATAATCGATGCCTGTGAAAAATATGTTGCGGGAGAACTTGACGAGAAAAAACTTCTGGCAGCGGATTACAATGAAGCGGTAGAGATACTTAAATCAGTAAAAGGCATAGGCAACAAAGTTGCCAACTGCATCGCACTTTTTTCCCTTGATAAAAGAAATGCATTTCCTGTGGATGTATGGATAAAAAGAATTATGGAAGCAATGTATTTTCACAAAGAAACCCCGGTAATGGAAATTGAAAAATTCGGTAAAGAAAAATACGGAGAATTGTCAGGGTATGCACAGCAGTATTTGTTTTATTACGGTAAGACATTAAATATCGGCAAATAAAATTATTAGCACTCTTTATAAATGAGTGCCAATTTCCTCTTGACATTCAAAAATAGAAGTATTAGTATAGCCTTAGTAAAAATAAAAGGAGGCAATTAAAATGAAGTTAGTACCATTAGGAGACAGAGTTGTTTTAAAGCAGCTTGTAGCAGAGGAAACGACTAAGTCCGGAATTATTCTTGCAGGTCAGGCAAAAGAAAAGCCACAGCAGGCTGAGGTAATTGCAGTGGGACCTGGCGGAAATGTCGACGGTAAGGAAGTTACAATGCAGGTTAAAGTGGGAGATAATGTAATCTTCTCTAAATATGCAGGAACAGAAGTTAAGCTAGAGGATGAGGAATACATTGTTGTAAAGCAGAGCGATATACTCGCTATTGTTGAATAATCAGATTAACCGGAGGAATAGATATTATGGCTAAAGAAATTAAATATGGTGCAGAAGCACGAGAAGCATTAGGCGCAGGCGTTAATAAGCTTGCAAATACAGTAAGAGTTACACTTGGACCAAAAGGAAGAAATGTTGTTCTTGATAAGTCATACGGAGCACCTCTTATCACTAATGACGGTGTAACAATCGCTAAAGATATTGAACTTGAGGATCCTTTTGAAAATATGGGAGCACAGCTTGTCAAGGAAGTTGCAACAAAGACTAACGATGTTGCAGGTGACGGTACCACAACAGCAACAGTTCTTGCACAGGCAATGATTGACGAAGGTATTAAGAACCTTGCTGCAGGAGCTAACCCTATCATACTCAGAAAAGGTATGAAGAAAGCAACAGACGTAGCAGTGGAAGCTATCGCAAAGATGAGCTCTAAGGTAACAGGCAAGGAACAGATTGCCAAGGTTGCAGCTATTTCCGCAGGTGATGAAGAAGTTGGACAGTTAGTTGCTGATGCTATGGAGAAAGTATCTAAAGACGGCGTTATCACAATCGAAGAGTCTAAGACAATGAAGACAGAACTTGACGTTGTTGAAGGTATGCAGTTTGACAGAGGCTATATCTCAGCATATATGGCAACAGATATGGATAAGATGGAAGCTGTTCTTGATAACCCATACATCTTAATTACAGATAAGAAGATAAGCAACATTCAGGAAATTCTTCCACTCCTTGAGCAGATTGTACAGTCCGGAGCTAAGTTACTTATTATAGCTGAAGATGTTGAAGGTGAAGCACTTACAACACTTATTGTTAATAAATTAAGAGGAACATTCAATGTTGTAGCTGTTAAAGCACCTGGATATGGTGACAGAAGAAAAGAAATGCTTAAAGATATTGCAATTCTTACAGGTGGTACGGTTATTTCCGAAGAACTCGGACTTGAACTTAAGGATGCCACACTTGAAAACCTCGGTCGTGCTAAGTCTGTCAAGGTACAGAAAGAGAATACGGTTATCGTTGACGGAACAGGCTCTAAGTCTGAAATTGAAGCCAGAATCTCACAGATTAAGGCACAGATTGCAGAGACAACATCTGAATTTGATAAAGAAAAATTACAGGAAAGACTTGCAAAACTTTCAGGCGGCGTTGCAGTTATCCGTGTAGGTGCAGCAACTGAGACAGAAATGAAAGAAAATAAGCTTCGTCTTGAAGATGCACTTGCAGCTACTAAGGCAGCGGTTGAAGAAGGAATTATCTCAGGCGGTGGTTCTGCTTATATCCATGCATCTAAGGAAGTTGCTAAGCTTGCAGATACTCTTGAAGGTGATGAAAAGACAGGAGCAAAGCTTATACTCAAAGCCCTTGAAGCTCCTTTATTCCACATTGCCCACAATGCAGGACTTGAAGGTGCGGTTATTATCAACAAGGTAAGAGAATCAGAAGTGGGAACAGGTTTTGATGCTCTCCATGAAGAATATGTTGATATGGTTAAAGCAGGTATACTTGATCCTGCTAAAGTAACAAGAAGTGCATTACAGAACGCTACAAGCGTTGCTTCAACATTACTTACAACAGAATCTGTTGTTGCCTCAATCAAAGAAGACACACCAGCTATGCCGGCAGGCGGAATGGGCGGAATGGGCGGAATGATGTAATTCCGTTATGCTCAATATAATATAAAGGCAGATATGACCTGCGGACTTTTCGTCCGCAGGTTTTTTTAATCAAAATTTTATAAAAAAAGTTCTTCACATAATGATAAAAAATAGGTACAATAGTAAGTACAGCAAATTGGAAGGAGACTAATTTACTATGGAAGAATTAGTAGAATGTATTGTAAAGCGCAGGCTTACCATGAAAGCATACTTTGGAAGATGCCTTTCTGTGGCTCTCGGTATACTTATGGTTATCATTACTTATGTGGCAGCGCTTAAAGTTCCATACGGAATACCTGTTGTGCTTCTTTTTGACCTTGCAGCAGGATTTATTATCTACTTTGTATTTAGAAATACCAGCGTGGAATTTGAATATGATTATTTTGGTGGGGAACTTACGGTTGATAAGATTCTTAACAGGGCTAAGAGAAAGAGACTTAGAATATTTGATTTTGCCAAGCTTGATTACATTGCAAAGTATGGCTCAGAGAGAATGACAAGGCTTGAGGAACACGGCAATAGTGTATATTATAACTATTCCGCTCACGATATCAGGGAAGATTCATATGTGGCAGTATTTCACAATGATGAGAAAGCAACAGTATTTTTAGAGTTCTCACCTAACGAAGAACTGCTCGCAGTCCTTAAGAAATATTACCCAAGAAAAGTATATGAGGATTAATATTACTCATTGACTTTTAGAGTTTGTTTTGATACATTATAATGAAATTACACAGATGAAAGGCAGGAAATGATAAAATGGGTACAATTATTGGTGAAGGAATTACTTTTGATGATGTGCTTTTAGTACCATCATATTCAGAAGTTACACCTAATATGGTTGAACTTGGAACACATCTTACTAAGAAGATTAAGCTTAATGTTCCAATTATGAGTGCAGGTATGGATACTGTTACAGAACACAGAATGGCTATTGCAATGGCACGACAGGGTGGTATTGGAATAATCCATAAGAATATGTCAATTGAAGCTCAGGCGGAAGAAGTTGACAAGGTTAAGCGTTCAGAGAATGGTGTTATTACTGATCCATTTTTTCTTTCTCCGGAACATACATTACAGGATGCAGATAATCTGATGGCTAAGTTCAGAATATCAGGTGTTCCTATTACAGAAGGACGTAAGCTTGTAGGTATTATTACTAACAGGGATCTTAAGTTTGAAAAAGATTATACTAAGAAGATTAAGGAATGTATGACAAGCGAGAACCTTGTTACAGCCAAGGTCGGAATTACACTTGAAGATGCCAAGGCAATACTTGCCAAGGCAAGAGTGGAGAAACTTCCTATAGTAGATGATGATTTCAATCTTAGAGGATTAATCACAATTAAGGATATTGAGAAACAGATTAAATACCCTCTTTCAGCTAAGGATGACCAGGGCAGACTTTTATGCGGTGCTGCGGTAGGCATTACATCTAATGTTATGGACAGGGTTGCAGCTCTTGTTGAAGCTAAGGTTGACTGTATTGTAATTGATTCGGCTCACGGACATTCCAAGAACATTATAGAGACAGTTAAGAAGATTAAGGCAGCTTATCCTGAACTTCAGGTAATAGCAGGTAATATTGCAACAGGTGAAGCAGCCAAGGCGCTTATTGAAGCAGGGGTTGACTGTGTTAAGGTTGGTATCGGACCTGGATCTATCTGTACTACAAGAGTTGTTGCAGGTATCGGTGTGCCACAGATTTCAGCAATCATGGATGTATATGCGACAACCAGACAGTATGGAATACCTCTTATCGCAGATGGCGGTATCAAGTTCTCAGGAGATTTAACTAAGGCTATCGCAGCAGGTGCCGATGTATGTATGATGGGCAGCATGTTTGCAGGCTGTGATGAAGCTCCGGGAGATTTTGAATTATATCAGGGACGTAAGTACAAAGTATACAGAGGTATGGGCTCTATAGCAGCTATGGAGAACGGCAGCAAGGATCGTTACTTCCAGACAGATGCCAAGAAGCTTGTTCCGGAAGGAGTAGAAGGACGAGTTGCATACAAAGGACTTGTTGAAGATACAGTATTCCAGCTTATGGGCGGATTAAGATCAGGTATGGGTTATTGCGGAACACCTACAATTGAAGCACTTAAGGAAAACGGACGTTTCGTTAAGATTACAGCAGCTTCATTGAAGGAAAGCCATCCACATGATATACATATCACTAAGGAAGCTCCTAACTACAGTATTGATAAATAACTTCAAAAAAATTGGGCTGTCGTATTTACGGCGGCCTTTTTTTAATGTAAAATAGTATATGATTTTATCAGGAGAATATACGATGAAAAGATTAAAACTGACCTTCCTGACATCACTAATTATTTTAATTCTTGTATTTTTCTTAGGCTTGCTGTCATTACAGCTTAAGAATAAAAAGGATGGCGGCAGTAAAAGTGATATTAACGGCAACAAAACAGAATATACCAAAGCAGAAGATGTAGATGCTTTTTTGCTCAGTGACAATATACAACAGGAGATACTTCCTGTTAATCCATATTCAAGACCGGGTGACAAGATTTCCAAAGTGACGGCAATAGTAGTCCATTATGTAGGTAATCCGGGAACTACGGCAGAACAGAACAGAAGTTATTTTAACAATCTTGCAGAATTAAAGAATGCCTACGCAAGCAGCCATTATGTGGTGGGCCTGCAGGGAGAGATAATACAATGCGTCCCGCTTGATGAGATAGCCTATGCCTCCAATAACAGGAATTATGATACAATTTCTATTGAATGTTGTCATCAGGATGCGGAGGGCAGATTCACCGGTGATACCTATAATTCGCTTGTGAGACTGGTTGCGGCATTATGCAGGACTTACGGACTGAATCCGGAGACGGATGTGATTAGACATTATGATGTTACAGGCAAGCTTTGCCCGATATATTATGTGAATAATCCCGATGAATGGTATGCATTTAAACTGTCTGTTAAAAATGAGATGTAAAGGATATAAAATGAATATAATTGAACTGTATAATATAAATAATAACATAGACGTAAGAACGAACCTTATATCACTTAAGGATAAATTGTCAAAAGATCTGTCATTAACCGATTTAAAACAGGATATAAATTATAATACGGAAATATTCGCAAAGCTTCTTTTTGATGAAGACAGTAAAGTCAGAAAAAATGCTGCACTCATTATCGGAATGATAGATGAGCCGGGACTTGTGAAGAATCTGTATGAAAGCTATGAGAAGGAGAATACATTATTTGTAAGGAGCGCATACCTCAGATCCCTGAGAAAATATGATTTTTCGGCATATAAGGATTCTCTTACGGAAAGACTTAATAATCTTAAAAAGGCGGAATATGAACAGAGCGAATTAAAACATATCGCAGAGGAATTACAGGAACTGAAAACAATGGTTGGAATAAAAGGTGAGCGTGAAGCCGTAAGTTTCAGGAATCCCAAAGAACCGGTTCTTATATTTCTTACCTGTAAAAAAGAAATGGCAGATATTTTAGCTGAACAGGTAAAAGAAATGACAGGTCTTGTAACCAAAAAAGTATTCTGCGGCGTAGCACTTAAAACAGCAGATATCGGTAAAGTCTCATGTATAAGAACCTATAAAGAACTTCTTTTCCCTCTTAACGGACTGACCGCATATGACGGGGCAGATGTTATAAGGGAAATTATCAAAGGAGATCTTTTTAAACTTCTTGATTCTCTGCATGATAAAAAAGATGCTGTATATAATTTCAGGGTATCAGGCAATATAGATGCCATGAAATTCGGCAGGGAAATAGAGACGGCGTCCTACGGAAGACTTGTTAATTCAGTGTCAGATTATGATATAGAATTAAGGTTTATACAGAATAAAGAATCAAAGTCAGCCTGCCTTCTAAAACTTTTTACAAAGAAAGACAACCGGTTTGCATACAGGAAAAATCATGTTGCAACATCACTGACTCCTGTCAATGCAGCGGGAATTGTTAAAATGTCGGAGAAATATCTCGAAAAATATGCCCAGGTCCTTGACCCGTTCTGCGGAGTGGGAACTCTCCTCATAGAAAGAAATAAGCTTGTAAGAACGAGAACCATGTACGGAATTGATATTTTTGGAGAGGCCATTGAGGGAGGAAGACAGAACGCCGTTCTTGCAGGCGTCGGAATCAATTATATATGCAGAAATTTTTTCGACTTCAGACATGAATATCTGTTTGATGAGATTATCACTGAAATGCCAAGATTTGATAAAGGCCAGGCGGATGATTTTTACAGACGCTTTTTTGACAAAGCAGTGGAAGTACTCAAAGAAGAGGGGGTTATTATACTGGTTTCAGAAGAAATGGGAATTATTAAGAAGTATTTAAGACTCAATAAGAAATTCAGGCTGATAAACGAGCTTCCCTTTAATTCCAAAGAGAATATTAACATTTATATCATAATGAAAAAACGGAGTGAATAGCATGGACGATTTTACAGGTATTGTACATAATGTTTTTTTGGAACTTTATACGGAACTTAATCTTGAGAGCATAGAACTTTTCCAGATGAATGACGAACAATACGGACATATTGTATGTGCGCTGCCTGAAAAGAAAATACAGGAGCAGACCATAAATTCCCTTTACGGATTCTTGAAAGGAAAGACCTTTAAACTACCGGTATTCATAAGGGATAAAGCCGCAATGTATGTTGGAGTGGTAAAGGATAATATGACGGACGAGGATAAAATCGAATTTACCGAAAAAATCCTTATACTGCAGAATGTTGCGGCGATAGGCAATTTCAGTGATTCGCTTGCGGCATCATATAAGGTAATGGAGGATGCGTTAGACAGAGTTCCTGTGGGTGTGGCAGTCCTTGACAAAGAAAGCAGAAGAGTACTTTTGCTTAACAGTGTGGCAGCACGTTCGGAATCCGTACAGAGTATTATGGGAAAAGCTCTTAAATTATATACGGATACGGGAAAGCAGACCCTTGAGGATATATATGACAATTCCTCAGGACTATGGTATGACGTTAATTTTTCAAGTTTAAAATGGATTAATGGCGAAGATGTTCTTGTCTGTACGACCATAGATGTAACCCAGAAAATCAGAAACCGGCAGAAAATAGAATATCAGGCCAATAATGACTATTTAACAGGTCTTTTTAACAGAATGAAATGTGAAAGGGACCTTGATGAAATTCTCAAGAATATGAATCCCGGTGAAAAGGGCTGCGTTGTCTTTTTGGATCTTGATAATTTCAAACAGGTAAATGACGGACTGGGACACCAGTACGGAGATGTTCTTTTACAGGAAATAGCATATTCCTTACAGGAGACCGATGGCATAAAAAATTCCTGCTACAGGATGGGCGGGGATGAATTTGTAATTATTGTGAAACCATGGTATTTTGATAAAATCACTGAAATAGTTGATAAAATCAGTAAAAGATTTAATGACATCTGGCATATAATGGATGTCGATTATTACTGCACAATGAGTATGGGAATAGCTGTGTTTCCCGACCAGGGAAAGACTGTTGATGAACTGATTAAAAAAGCCGACTTTGCAATGTATGAGGCAAAGAAAGGCGGTAAAAACCGCTTTTTGTGGTATACCGTGGAGGACGAAGAACGTAAGTGTGCAGATAACGGGTTCAGGGATTCCATAAAAGAACTTGTAGGCGATGATTGCAGGGATTTTGATATAAATTACCAGCCTGTGTTTGACAAAGACGGCATATTGTACGGTGCGGAGGCACTTGTCAGGATTAATAGCGGCAGCCTTGGCAGGCTTCTTCCCGCAGAGTTTTTACCTACGGCAGAATATCTCGGAATAATGAACCGTATAGGCCATTATGTGTTTGCAAAGGCAGTAAAGACTCTCAAAAAATGGAATGGCACACATCCTGATTTGAAGATGTTTATAAATATGGCACCTACACAGCTTATGATGCCTAAGGCGGCTGAAAATATCATGAACGTTGTAAAACAGTGGGAAGTAAATCCCGGAAATATATATTGTGATATATCAGAAAAGACTGAATTCTTTGATGAAAAAATGGCACTTGCAACGCTTGAAATATTGAATGCTCACGGCATAAATATATCACTTGATGATTTCGGGTCGGGTAAAATGTCCCTTGGATTTTTGAAAGACAGCCATGCCTCAATGATTAAATTCGATAATTCACTTGTCAAAAAAAGCAGAACTGATGATGTGGAAATAACGATACTCCGCTCAATAACAGAAATTGCGGATATTCTTGACATCGATATAGCGTTTGTAGGAATAGAAGACGATAATGATAATAATATGGCATTAGAAAACAAAGCAGATTATCTGGAAGGTTTCTACTACGGAGAAGCACTTACGGAAGATGAATTTGAAACAAAATGGTTAAAATAAATTAAAGCGAGGATAATAAAATGGAAAAAACAGCATTAGTAACAGGAGCAGGCAGAGGAATAGGAAAGGCAATAGCAATAGCACTTGCAAAGGAAGGCATGAACGTTGTTGTTAATTATAATGGTTCGGCAGATAAAGCAGAAGAAACGGCAGCAGCTATAAGAGAACTTGGCGTTAAGGCAAAGACTGTAAAATGCAACGTTGCGGATTTTGATGAATGTAAGAAAATGATTGATGAAGTTATTGCAGAATTCGGAAGAATTGACGTACTTGTAAACAATGCGGGAATTACAAGGGACGGCCTTTTGATGAAGATGTCGGAAGATGACTTTGATTCGGTAATCAACATTAATCTTAAAGGTGCGTTTAATACGACAAAACATATTTCAAAATATCTCCTTAAGCAGAAGTCAGGCAAAATTATTAATATTTCATCTGTTTCAGGTATTCTTGGCAATGCTGGACAGGCTAATTACAGTGCGTCAAAGGCAGGCATCATAGGACTTACAAAGAGCACTGCAAGAGAACTTGCTTCAAGAGGAATAACCTGCAACGCCATTGCACCGGGATTTGTTGAGACTGATATGACTTCGGCAATGAATGAACAGGTCATTGAAAAATCAATAGAAATGATTCCATTAAAGAGAATAGGAAAAGCCGAAGAAATAGCATATATGGCAGCATTTCTCGCTTCCGAAAAAGCTGATTACATTACAGGACAGGTATTTGCCGTAGACGGCGGAATGACAATATAGTAGGAAAGGCAGAATAAAATGCAGTTTGATTCAGACAGATATGAGTTAATAAAACATGAAAGAATAGAAGAACTTAAATCGGAAGGCTATCTTTTCAGACACAAATTATCAGGAGCAAGAATTGCGGTTCTGCAGAATGACGATGAAAACAAAGTTTTTTCAATAGGCTTCAGAACCCCTCCCGAGGACAGTACGGGCGTTCCACATATTCTTGAGCATTCGGTTCTTTGCGGCTCTTTAAAATATCCTGTAAAGGACCCGTTTATTGAACTTGCAAAAGGCTCACTTAATACTTTTTTAAATGCCATGACATATCCCGATAAAACGGTATATCCTGTGGCAAGCTGTAACGATACGGATTTTAAGAATCTTATGGATGTATACCTTGATGCGGTATTCCATCCTCTTATTGATTCCAGAAAAGAAGTATTTTTGCAGGAGGGCTGGCATTATGAAATGGATACAACCGATTCTCCGTTAAAATATAACGGAGTAGTGTATAACGAGATGAAGGGCGCCTATTCATCTCCTGATGATGTGCTTTCAAGAGTATGCATGAATTCACTTTTTCCCGACACCTCATACAGCACCGAATCAGGCGGAGACCCTGAAAACATACCTGATCTGACCTATGAGCAGTTCGTGGCTTTCCACAAAAAGCTGTATCATCCTGCCAACAGTTATATATATATCTACGGCAACTGTGATATGACGGAAAGACTTGAATATCTTGACCGTGAATATCTTTCGGATTATGAATATATGGAAGTCGATTCCGTTATAAAAGAACAGAAGCCTTTTGATAAAATGGTAAGAATCGAGACAGAGTACCCTGTTAATGAGGAAGATGACAACAACAAGTCATATTTTTCCTATAATCTTGCTCTGGAATCTTCAACCGATAAAGAACTCTGTATGGCAATAGATGTCCTTGACTATGCACTTCTTGGAGCACCGGGAGCACCTGTAAGACAGGCACTTATAGATGCGGGACTGGGAGAAGATGTATATGGTAATTTTGAAGACGGAATAAAACAGCCTTTTTATTCTATTGTTGCCAAAAATGTTGATGGAGACAGGGAAGAGGAATTCTTAAAAGTAATAAAAGATACTCTTAAAGACCTTGTGAAAAATGGTCTTAACAGGCAGACTCTTTTTGCCGCAATCAATTCCGATGAATTTAAGTATAGGGAAGCTGATTTCGGACGTTTTCCTAAAGGACTTATGTACGGACTGGATATGCTTGACACATGGTTATACGATGATGACAAGGTATTTGACACATTGGCACTAAATGACACATATAAGTCACTCAGGAACAAAATAAACACAGGCTATTTTGAAAAATTAATCGAAAAATATTTCCTTGATAACACGCATGCCTCATTTGTTGTGATGAAGCCTGTAATGGGACTTACGGAAGCCAGGGACAAAAAGACAGCCTTAAAGCTTGAAGAATATAAAAAGAGCCTGTCAAAGGATGAAATCGAAAGAATAGTAAAGGAAACCGCAGAACTTAAAAAATATCAGTCGGAGCCATCCACAGAGGAAGAACTGGCAAAGATACCTCTTTTATCAAGAGAAGATATTTCAAAAGACATTGTTCCTCTTTACAATGATGAAAAAGAAGTAAACGGTGTCAAAGTAATTCACCACAATATATATACAAACGGCATTTTATACAGCACACTCGCTTTTAATGTTAATAGTGTAAAAGACGAGGATATTCCATATCTCGGACTTCTTGAAGCTGTGCTTGGATATGTAAGCACCGATAAATATTCCTATGATGAATTGTCTAACGAGACAGATATTCATACAGGAGGAATTATCCCATCCTTTACTTTTTACAATAATATTGATAATCCTGATGTATATACTGCGGTATTCGGCGTTAAATTTAAGACGCTTATACCTGAACTTGGTGTAGCTTATGATTTGATTTCACAGATGGTTTTCCATGCAAAATATGATGATTATAAGCGTATGAAAGAAATTCTTGCGGAGACTAAAGCAAGACTTATTACCAAAATCATCCAGTCGGGACATTTGACGGCACTTAATGTATGCCTTGCACAGATGTCTGAGACAGGTTGGATATCAGAGATGACATCAGGTATTGGTTTTTATGATTTTATATCTGATTTATATGATAATTTCGACAGCAGAAAAGAAATGATAGCAAAGAAGCTTTACGAACTTACGGATGTTATTTTTAACAGGGACAAACTTATCGTTTCCGTTATCGGGGATGGGGAAGAATACATTCAGAATGAAAAATATCTTTCAGACTTTATTAACATTGTTCCTGACAAAAAATATCCTGCCGTAACAAGAAATATTAAGCTTTCCAAAGTAAAAAAAGCGTACAAAACTGCGGCACAGGTTAATTATGTTGCAAGAACAGGCAATTTCTTAAAAAAAGGTTTTGCGTACGACGCTTCATTAAAAGTACTTAAAACAATTCTTTCCTATGACTTTTTATGGAACAATGTCAGGGTTATGGGTGGTGCATACGGATGTATGAATGATTTTTCCGTTAATGGCAGAGGATATTTTGTTTCCTACAGGGACCCTAACTGCGGTAAGACGAATGAAACTTATGAAAAAATTGCGGATTATGTGAGAAATTTTGATGCAAGCGAGAGGGAAATGACCAAATACGTTATAGGTACATTCAGTGAACTTGATATTCCTATGTCCTGCTCTACAAAAGGCATCCGCTCCTTTACATCATATATGTGCGGTATAACAGAGGAACTGTTAAAGAAAAACAGGCTTAAAGCACTTGAAACCAGAGCAGAAGATATAAGAAATCTTGCAGGTATAGTGGAAGCGGTGCTTAAAGACGATTACCTCTGCGTAATAGGAAACAGCGAAGCAATATCAAAAGACGCAGATATGTTTGATGAGATATTAAACTTATCATAAGGAGATAAAGATGGAGAAAAAAACAGGATTTGTAGCACTTATAGGAAGACCCAATGTAGGTAAATCCACATTGATGAATTATCTTATAGGTCAGAAGATAGCAATAACCTCTAACAAACCACAGACTACAAGAAACAGAATACAGACTGTGTATACCGATGAAAGAGGACAGATTATTTTCCTTGATACTCCGGGAATCCATAAGGCAAAAAATAAACTCGGGGAATACATGGTAACCGTAGCCGAGAAAACCCTTGAAGACGTGGACGTTATTCTGTGGCTTGTGGAACCTACAACCTATATCGGGGCAGGGGAACAGCACATTATTGCCACGCTTAAGAATTGCAAAAAGCCGGTAATTCTTGTTATCAATAAGGTGGATACCGTTGACAAGCCGGAAATCCTTAAATTTATAGACCGATACAGTAAGGAAATGAAATTTAGTGAAATAATTCCTGTGTCCGCGCTTAAAGGCATTAATACGGAAGATTTAAAAGAAACAATTTTTAAATATCTTCCATACGGACCAATGTTTTATGATGAAGATACGGTAACCGACCAGCCAATGAGACAGATTGTTGCGGAGCTTATCAGGGAAAAGGCGTTAAAATGTCTTTCCGATGAGATACCGCACGGAATAGCAGTAACTATAGAGACAATGAAAGAACGTCCCGACGGCAGTATGTGGGATATTGATGCCACAATTGTATGTGAAAGAGACAGCCATAAAGGTATTATTATCGGTAAATCAGGAGCAATGCTGAAAAAAATCGGTTCTGCTGCAAGATTTGAAATCGAGAGAATGATGGAACAGCAGGTTAATCTGAAGTTGTGGGTAAAAGTCCGCAAAGAATGGAGAGATTCCGAACTCCTTATGAAGAATTTCGGCTACAGAAAAGAGGATTAAATGGCGGATCAGATAAAAGTGCGTGGTATGGTTATTTCGTCGTCACCCATAGGTGAAAATGACAAAAGAGTTGTGCTGCTTACAAAAGAAAAGGGCAAAATAAGTGCGTTTGTAAGAGGGGCAAGAAGACCGGGCAATCATCTGATGGCTGCAAGCGACAGTTTTTCCTTCGGCATATTTTATCTGATGTACGGAAGGGATGCATATACGGTTGTCAATGCCGAGATAAGCAATTTTTTCAGGGAGCTGACAAGTGACCTGCAGAAAACCTACACCGCATACTATTTTCTTGAACTGGCAGAATATTTTACCGTTGAAAATGAGGACGAATCCATGATGCTTAACCTTATATACGCATCTTTTTCCGCCCTTGTTAAAGGCAGAATCAATCCCAGACTCATAAGATACATATTTGAACTCAAAACTTTGGTGATTAACGGCGAATATCCCGAATTTTTTGTGTGCAGGAACTGCGGTACCAAAGAACACCTTACGGGTTTTTCCATATTCCATGACGGAATTTTATGCAAAGACTGTGCAAAGGTATCAAAAGACGTTATGGAGATTAATGGCTCAACACTTTATGCCCTGCAGTACATAGTGTATTCCGACATCAAAAATCTTTTTACTTTTGTAGTGTCCGACGAGGTGCTTACGGAAATGAAAATGGTGATGGCAAGGTGCATGCATGCATACGTGGATAAAAAAATGAATTCGTTAGAGATTCTTGACGTATTGGATTAAAACATATAGAATACTTAATTATAAAATTAGAAAGGCTCCTGCATCCGGCAGGGAAAGCGAGAGAGGTAATTTTAATGGAAAAAACAATGGAAAAAATCGTTGCATTAGCTAAGTCCAGAGGATTTGTATATCCCGGCTCAGAGATTTACGGAGGTCTTGCCAATACTTGGGATTACGGCAACCTCGGCGTAGAGCTTAAGAACAATGTTAAGAAAGCATGGTGGCAGAAATTCGTACAGGAAAGCCCATATAATGTAGGCGTTGACTGTGCAATCCTTATGAACCCACAGACATGGGTAGCTTCAGGACATCTTGGCGGTTTTGCCGACCCTCTTATGGACTGTAAAGTATGTAAAGAGAGATTCCGTGCTGATAAATTAATCGAGGACTGGGCAGCAGATAATAATTTTACACTGGAATCAGCAGTTGATGCATGGTCTAATGAAGAGATGGAGAACTTTATTAAGGAAAAAGAAATTGCCTGTCCTTCATGTGGCAAAAAAGACTTTACAGAAATCAGACAGTTCAACCTTATGTTCAAGACATTCCAGGGCGTAACCGAAGATGCTAAGAACACAGTATATTTAAGACCTGAGACAGCACAGGGTATTTTCGTTAATTTCAAGAACGTACAGAGAACTTCAAGAAAGAAAGTTCCATTCGGAATCGGACAGATTGGTAAGTCCTTCCGTAACGAAATTACACCGGGTAACTTCACATTCCGTACAAGGGAATTTGAGCAGATGGAACTTGAATTTTTCTGTAAACCGGGAACAGACCTTGAATGGTTTCAGTATTGGAGAGGATTCTGCATTAACTGGCTTAAGACACTTGGTATCAAGGACGAGGAAATGAGAGCAAGAGACCATTCTCCTGAAGAACTCTGCTTCTACTCAAAAGGAACAACTGATATCGAATTTTTATTCCCATTCGGATGGGGCGAACTCTGGGGTATTGCTGACAGAACGGACTATGACCTTACACAGCATCAGAACACATCAGGACAGGATATGTCTTACTTTGATGACGAGGACAATTCAAAATATATTCCTTATGTTGTTGAACCATCACTTGGCGCAGACAGAGTTACACTCGCATTCCTTTGCTCTGCTTATGACGAAGAAGAGCTTGAAGGCGGGGATGTGAGAACAGTCCTTCATTTCCATCCGGCACTTGCACCTGTAAAAATCGGAGTGCTTCCATTATCAAAGAAGCTTAACGAAGGTGCAGAAAAGATTTATGCAGACCTTTCTAAGAAATATAACTGTGAATTTGATGACAGAGGCAATATCGGTAAGAGATACAGAAGACAGGACGAAATCGGAACTCCATTCTGCGTTACTTATGACTTTGATTCTGAGACAGACGGTTGTGTAACAGTAAGAGACAGGGACACAATGGCTCAGGAAAGAATTAAGATAGAAGATCTTAATAAATATTTTGAGGATAAATTTACATTCTAATGAAGTGCGATAAATGCGGATTTGAACATAATAACAGAAATGCCTGCCCTAAATGCGGCGCAAGGGTAATCTTTGTAAACGAGGATTATGCCAGAAGAAGGAAGGAATGGGAGGAAGCCAACCGTAACGGAAAGCAGAGCAACATTCCTCCGGGAATCATGTATTCCACAAAGGAAGAACATGATATGAAGCATGGCAGGGACAGGATTGTTAACATTAAGGAAGAAGGGTCGGATTCCGGCCTTTCTTTTGTTGCGCTTAAGGACAAAATAATTAAAGCAATCGCTACAGTCATTGTTAAGTGCAGAAAAAAAACAAAAAAACCTGAATTTGCAGGTAAAGAAACACTTGATACCTCAAAACTTGTGCTTTCCCATAAGGTTTTTAAAGACCATAAGAAAAAGTTTATTATCGGTGGACTTGCTATTGTTTTAATCGCAGTTGCGGTTCCTGTTACGGTTTACAACATAAAAAGGATGGACCGCTCAGATGTGTTTTTTTTTGACGGCACTAAAATTGCCTCAGTTAAAAATCCTGCTTCATCCCTGCTTGAAATAGCGGATTACAAGGAAATATATGAAGTTAATGACAGAGATTTTCTTATTACAAGAAAAGAAGGCTTCGTTATATGCCGTAACGGCAGTGTTTCGGAAATTGCATGCGATAACCCTGTTTACATAACGGCAAACCGGGATTTGTCCGCACTTATTTTCCTGAGCAATGAAAAAATATACATATATGACGGCGAGATAACCGATACGGGAATACAGGCCGCCGATATAAGCAAAGACGGGTGCATGATAAGTGATGACGGAAGTTTTTACGCCATTACAACCATTGTATCCGATAAGGACAATTCCCGGTACAGCCTTTTTACCGGAACCGGAGAAAATGCCGGAAAAATTACTTCCGATGACAGGCAGAAAGTAATGATTGATGTGAATGATGACGGCACGATGCTTTATCTTGACATGGGTAATGCCGAGTACGGCATTGTAAATGACAGGGCACTTACATATTATGACGGCAGCACTGCCAGAAAAATCGCAGATGATGTGATGGATTACAGGTATCTTGATACAGAAGATTTGATATATTACACTGATAAGGACGGTAATCTTTTTGCATATTATGACGGAATAACAAAAAAAACCGATAATAATGTGGATTCCTTCTGCGATAATGCCTTGGATGAAGATAATGCATACTATCTGAAAGAAAACGGATGTTACCTTGCGGACAAGGACGCTGACTACACAACCCCGTTATTCAGGACTTCGTTATCAGATATTACGTTGTATTATGACACAGCTGATAATTATGCATATATTACGGATTCCGGCAGTCTTTATTTTGCCGGTAATGTACCTTCCGGTGCTTCTGCTGTAAAGATATGTGAAAAAGATTATGGCGAGGAACCTGTATTTACCGGAAAGAATATGTATATCGTTGACACGGACAACAATCTTTTAAAACTTTATGGCGACAACAGAATTATTGACACCGGCGTAAGCAACCTTACCGCCGTTGTTAATTCCGATGCAGTATGTTATGTCAAAAACGGAATTGGTTATATTAATCAGTCAAATAATGATAAAGTCAGAAAAATCTCACAGAAAAACAACTTTTTACAGTGGGATAAAATAATATATTCAGAAAAAAACTATTATTTTGTAACAAAAGAAAATTCCCTTTACGAAGTATCGAAAAAAGGTAATTATAAAACAATAGGCGAAACCGTCAAAATATGTATTTTTGTGGACTAAAATTCTTGAAATTTTTCTGCATTATGGTATACTGTTATAGGTTAGACTATAGTTTTAGTGATAATTAATTTATTAGGAGGAATTATTAAATGGCAAACAAATGGGTTTACATGTTTAGCGAAGGCGACATGACTATGCGTAATCTTCTTGGTGGTAAGGGTGCCAACCTTGCTGAAATGACAAGCATCGGACTTCCGGTACCACAGGGATTCACAATTACAACAGAAGCTTGTACTCAGTATTATGAGGACGGACGTAAGATTAACGACGAAATCATGGCTCAGGCTATGGAAGGCGTTAAGAAGATGGAAGAAATCAACGGCAAGAAGTTCGGAGATCTCAAGAATCCACTCTTAGTTTCAGTTCGTTCAGGTGCAAGAGCATCTATGCCTGGTATGATGGATACAATCCTCAACCTTGGTCTTAACGATGATGTAGTTGCAGCTATGATCGCCGGCAATTCAGATCCTGCTTTTGAACGTTTCGTATATGACTCTTACAGACGTTTCATCCAGATGTTCTCTGACGTTGTTATGGAAGTTGGTAAGAAGTATTTTGAACAGTTGATCGACAAGATGAAAGAAGAAAAGGGCGTTAAGTTCGACGTTGAACTTACAGCAGCAGATCTTAAGACATTAGCTGAACAGTTTAAGGCTGAATACAAGAACCAGTTAGGAACAGATTTCCCTTCTGATCCTGTAGAACAGTTAAAGTTAGCTATCGAGGCTGTATTCCGTTCATGGGATAACCCACGTGCTAACGTTTATAGAAGAGACAATGATATCCCTTATTCATGGGGTACAGCAGTTAACGTAATGCCAATGGTATTCGGTAACTTAAATAATGAATCCGGTACAGGTGTTGCATTTACAAGAGATCCTGCTACAGGTGAGAAGAAGCTCATGGGTGAGTTCCTCATCAATGCACAGGGTGAAGACGTAGTTGCAGGTGTTCGTACACCAATGCCTATCGCCCAGATGGAACAGGAATTCCCAGAAGCATACGCTGAATTCATCAAAGTATGTGACACTCTTGAAAATCATTATCATGATATGCAGGATATGGAATTCACAGTTGAGAATAAGAAATTATACATGCTTCAGTGCCGTAACGGTAAGAGAACAGCTCAGGCTGCACTCCAGATCGCATGTGACCTTGTTGATGAAGGACACAAGACAGAAGCTGAAGCAGTTGCTATGATTGATCCTCGTAACCTTGATACATTACTTCATCCACAGTTTGATGCTAAGGCTCTTAAGGCTGCAACACCAATCGGAAAAGGTCTTGGTGCTTCTCCTGGAGCTGCTTGCGGTAAAGTCGTATTCACAGCAGATGACGCTGCTGAATGGGCTGCAAAGGGTGAAAAGGTAGTTCTTGTACGTCTTGAGACATCTCCAGAAGATATCACAGGTATGAAGGCTGCTCAGGGTATCCTTACCGTACGTGGTGGTATGACAAGCCACGCAGCCGTAGTTGCCCGTGGTATGGGTACCTGCTGTGTATCTGGATGTGGCGACATCAACATGGACGAGGAGAACAAGAAGTTCACACTCGCTGGACAGACATTCACAGAGGGATCTGAGATCTCTATCGATGGTACAACTGGTAACATTTACGCTGGACTGATTCCAACCGTAGACGCTTCTATCGCTGGTGAGTTCGGACGTGTTATGGCCTGGGCTGATGAGTTCAGAACTCTTAAGGTTCGTACCAACGCTGATACCCCGGCTGATGCTAAGAAGGCTCGTGAGCTCGGTGCAGAAGGTATCGGACTCTGCCGTACAGAGCATATGTTCTTCGATCCGGAGAGAATCGCTGCTTTCCGTGAGATGATCTGTTCTGATACAGAGGAAGAGAGAGAAGTTGCTCTTAACAAGATTCTTCCATATCAGCAGTCTGACTTCAAGGCTCTCTATGAGGCTCTTGAAGGATGCCCGGTAACCATCCGTTTCCTGGATCCACCTCTTCATGAGTTCGTTCCTACAGAGGACGCTGACATTGAGAAGCTTGCTAAGGCTAAGAATAAATCAGTAGAAGAGATCAAGGCTATCTGTGCATCACTTCATGAGTTCAACCCAATGATGGGACACAGAGGATGCCGTCTTGCTGTTACTTATCCTTCTATTGCCAAGATGCAGACAAAGGCTGTTATCCGTGCAGCGATTGAAGTACAGAAGGAGCATGCAGATTGGACAGTTAAGCCAGAGATCATGATTCCACTTGTATGTGAAGTTAAGGAGGTCCGGGACGTCGTGAGATCG